>Ga0334895_1001307_pt1 | contig 25993 bp, 24 predicted proteins | sample GraSluR3_MG_7_FD_207229 | JGI IMG/M metagenome (GOLD analysis project Ga0334895, IMG submission 207229) | Sludge microbial communities from methane-producing bioreactor in Wageningen University, Netherlands - Granular Sludge_31_05-R3 | ecosystem: Engineered > Bioreactor > Anaerobic >... | reverse complement strand
TGCGTGCCCCGATTCTCGTGATGGTCTATACAGGAATCGAGATCTTCAACCAAGTATTCGGCAGCACTCGTGGAGTCGCCCACCTCACACATTTGGCGGGATTCGGCTTCGCTTTCCTCTACTTCATGCTTCGGCTCAGAATCAACCCGATCGAGGAGTGGAAACGGCACCGTTAGCGCGGTCTCTCAATCGGTCAGATCCCACTCCCTACGTAGATCGGCATACCCTTTCTTGATGACGTCGAAGATGATCCGAATCTTCTCATTGTGATGGATGAATGCCGATTTCATTGCATTCACCGTGATCTTCTCCAAATCCCGCAGGTTCAATCCATAGTGACTTGCAGCGATCTCCATCTCCTTGGTGAGGGTAGTATCACTCATGAGCCGATTATCCACACTGAGGAAGACGCGGAAATTATTATGGAAGAAAATATTGAACGGGTGGGTGGCGAAGTCCTCAGCAGCCCCGGTTCCGACATTGCTGCTGAGACACATCTCAATCGGAATTCTCCGATCCTGAATGAAATGTGCAAGCGACCCCATCTTCTCAATTCTGGTTCCATGGAGCGACATATCGTCGATCAGACGGGTTCCGTGACCGATTCTATGTGCTCCGCACACCTGTATCGCCTGCCAGATCGATTCGAGTCCGAAGCCCTCTCCAGCGTGGATCGTGATATTGAAGTTCTGATTTCGGATATACTGGAACGCATCCAGATGCCGTTTCGGGGGGTGTCCACTCTCATCTCCTGCCAAATCGAACCCTACCACTCCTCTGGTTCGATAGGCTACGGCAAGTTTCGCCACTTCACGTGAGAGGGTGGGGTCTTGATTCCTCAGTGAACAGAGAATGAGACCAAAGGCCATTCCGGTGATCCGTCTCCCTTCGTCCATGCCATCGAGAACCGCTTCCACCACCTCTTCCATTCTCATCCCCTTCACGGTATGCAAGATGGGAGCAAATCTGATTTCGGCATACACCACATGATCTGCGGCAAGATCCTCCACCGCTTCACGAGCTACACGACGAAGTGCCTCTGGAGTCTGGAGCACCGCTACAGTGACATCGAATGTCTCAAGATAGAGGGGGAGGCTCTTCTGGACGCACCCTCTGGCGAACCATGTCGCCAGCGCTTCCGGATCGTGGCTCGGTATGGCTACGCCATGCTCATCTGCCAGTTCTATGATAGTCGAAGGACGCAACCCCCCGTCGAGATGATCGTGCAGTTCCACTTTGGGAGCCAATTTGATTAATTCTTTCGTTACCATACCCAGATAGTACTATGGTAGGGTGGCTTGGGCAACTAATTTGCACAAGTGGTCTCCTTTGCTCTTTACTCTTCTACCGGAATTGAGGATATTTACAATGAGTCTAAAATGCCGAGGAGGTATGGAGATGGATCAAGAAAAACTATTGGAATCATTACTGACGGCGGCAGATACCGCTAGGAGTGCCGCTCCGGTTACCCGGTTGTTGGATCAGGGAGCCGACGTGCACGGAACCGATTCCTTTGGTCTCACCCCCCTCATGCGGGCAGCTCTATTCAACTCAAGCGCAGAGGTGATTCGGGCGCTGGTAGCAGCTGGGGCAGATGTGACCACACGTGAACCACAGTACAAGTCGACAGCGTTGCAGCTTGCAGCAAACCACAATCCAAGCCCGAAGGTCATCGAGGCACTTGTGGAGGCCGGATCCGACATTCACGATGTGAATTACCTCGGAGAGACCGCACTCATCATGGCAGTGAACAGCGGAAACGACACTCGTGTGATCTCAGCCCTTATCAGGGCTGGCAGCGACATAAACGCACGGGATTATCAGGACCGATCAGCTCTTGACTACGCGCGCATGTCCCGTAGACCATATGTCGTGAAGATCCTGAAGGCGGCCGGCGCACACTGATCTGATGCGCCAAGCCTGTATGTTCTCTCTTCAGTCGAGCTCTCTATGAACCATCCGGGAACGTATATCGTCTTCGAGTGAGGCTATGAGCGATTTCACATCATCAACGAGCGTCTCGATTGGGAATGAAAGCGTAGAAGCAAGATCGGATCGTAGTTTCACTTCGACCTTTCCCTCTTTCAACGACCGGTTGCCCAGCGTGAGACGGACCGGAATACCGATCAGATCTGCATCGGCGAACTTGACCCCTGCAGACTCTTTTCTATCATCATAGAGCACCTCAAAACCGGCTTCGAGTAGCTGGGTGTAGATCCCTTCTGCCACCGAAGCATCCTTGACCAACGATACCAGATGCACTTGGTAGGGAGCTGTAGTCACTGGCAGCTTCAACCCAGCCTCATCGTGGTACTCTTCTGCAAGGCACGCGAGCAATCTACCGACACCAATGCCGTATGAGCCCATGATCACCGGTTTTCTCACACCTGCCTCATCCTGATACATGCACCCCATTGCCTCGGAGTAGCGAGTACCCAGTTGGAATATATTCCCCACTTCGATTCCCTTGCTCTGCTCGAGCGGGGATCCGCACTCCACGCACAGGTTCCCTGCCACGGCAGAGGCGATGTCCGCAACCTCTCCGGTGTAGTCCCGACCGAAGTTTGTGTGCAGTAGGTGATGGTCGACCTTGTTCGCTCCTGCAACCAGATTGTTCGAGTTTGCAACCGAATCGTCGACAATCACCAGTACATCGGAAGTACAGCCGATGGGACTTCCGTATCCAGGCTCCATCCCCGCAGCTTGAATCTCCTCTGCATGGGCGGGACGAATGGCATTTGCATGAGCTGCATTCTGCAACTTGTTCTCTTCGATATCCATGTCGCCACGAATCACCCCCACAATCAGCCTCTGCTGCTCCTCTCCGACTTCATCGACAAAGGTACCCATCATGAACAAGGCCTTTGCCGTCTTCTCCTTTGGAATCGAGAGGAATGCTGCAAGATCCTCGATCGAGGCGCACTTAGGCGTGTACTTCTCCTCGAGTGGCAGCATCTCTTCAGTTGCATGGTCCTTTCTGAAGACTGCAACCTGGCGATTGGCCGTGTATCCGCAACCCGAGCAGGTGATGATCGTATCCTCCCCGACGGGGGAGAGGTACATGTACTCATGTGCCACTTTGCCACCCATCATGCCGGAATCGGATCCCACTGCGATGGTCGGGAGGGCACACCGGTCGAACACTCTGAAATAGGCACTATAGTGGGCTCTGTACTGTTTCACCAGCCCCTCATGGTCTCTGTCGAAGCTATACGAGTCCTTCATGGTGAATTCACGGACTCGGATCAGGCCTGCCCGTGGTCTGGGATCATCTCGCCATTTGGTCTGCAGCTGATAGACCATCTGTGGCAGGCGCTTGTAGGAGTCGATCTCGAATCGTGCGATATCGGTTACGCACTCCTCATGGGTCATAGCGAGCACCATGTCACGACCAACCCGATCCTGGAATCGGCTCATCTCCCTGTCTATACTGTAGTAACGCCCGGTTTCCTTCCAGATATCGGCAGGATTCACCACCGGCATCTGGATCTCCTGACCACCGATTCCGTCCATCTCGTCTCGGATGATCTGTTCGATTTTCCGAATGGATCGGAGACCGAACGGAAGCAATGAGAAGATTCCTGCCCCCAACTGCTGAATGAATCCGGCTCTCACCAAATATCCGTATCCCATGCTCTCAGCTCCCGCGGGGACTTCCCTCAGTGTGCGGGAAAAGACGTGCGACATTCTCATGCAACAACTCCTTGTTTGCGGTGGTCCGCAAGCCGCATTGTACCAAAATGCCTGTAGGTGCTCAACGGTGTCTACTTCTCTTTCCCTCCGAAAATGGGTAGAGTAGAGAGGGAGGAACCCATGAACACTGAACAATTTGCAGCGCAGCGAAAGGAGGTGGCGGCTTTTATGAGCCGACTCTACCAGTGCAGACTCACCACGACCAGTGGAGGGAACATAAGTTTGAGACTCACCGACGATCTTTTCTGCATAACCCCCTCAAAACTGGATAAGGCGAATCTTACCGGTGACTTGGTAGCACTGGTGACTATGAAAGGTGAGAATCTCACCCCTGAGTTGCCGCTCAGCATAGAGGCGGAGATGCACCGGAGAGCTTTGATCACACGACCCGATATCGACGCTGTGGTGCACGCTCACCCCTGTTATGCATCGGCATTCACTGCTATGAAGAAGTCGATCAACACGAAACTGCTTGCAGAGTCGTGGTTCCTTCTCGAAGAGCCCGCATTCGCAGCGTATGCTCGTATGGGAACGATCGATCTGGCACAGGCTGTATCACAGTCGCTCGCAGAATCGAACGTCGTGCTTATGGAGAATCATGGGGTGCTCACAGTGGGTAAGACCCTCCTTGAAGCCTTCGATCTGATCGAGGTGCTCGAAAACAGTGCCAAAATGACCTTCATCACCGAGACCATGGAGGCTGCCGGCCGTGGATGGGAAAAAAGTGCATTGACTGAACAGCGGTGTGAAGAGCTTTTGCATATGAAGCATGGCCTATGAAGATAGAACTTGAAACGATTCCCGTATGGGACGGAGTGAAGAGCAACTCGGAGTGCTTTCTGTGTGACCTCATGCAGCAATCGGAGCACCATGCAGTCTCCTACTACCTCGGTAGTTCGGTCATGCACCCCGAGACTCGTGTTCGAGTACACCAGACAGGTTTCTGCCCGACACACTGGGAGTCGCTGGTCCAAGCCGGAAAGCCGCAGGCTCTAGCTTTGATCGGACACACGTATCTGCAACACACCGTGAAAGGACTCGAATCCCCGTTTCATACCATAGCTCATGCGAAGTCTCCACGAAAGACTCGGCAGGGAGTTCAGGCGGTCGATAAGCAGATTGCCGAGCATGAGAAGGGGTGTCTCATCTGTTCCGATATGCAGAGCAGACTCGATCGGTACAATTTCACCCTCATCTCACTCTGGCGGGACGACCGGGAATTCAGAGAGGAGTTCACCTCCGGAAAAGGGGTCTGTGTGCACCATATGGGGCGCCTGCTCGCCATGGCTGAAGAGGCATTGAAAGGGGCCCAGATTTCTGAGTTCTCCGCTGAACTCGTCGAGTTGGTGCAGAGAAACCTCAAGAGGCTCGAAGACGATGTATGGTGGATGACACAGAAGTACAAGGCAGAACACCGGGATGCCCCATGGAACGGATGCGAAGACGCTCACAAGCGTCTCGTTCACAAGCTCATCGGTTCAGGCCGGATCGTTTCCGACTCTTGATCCCCAGCTTGAGTTGGTGAGCATCGAGTGGAACATCGGCAAGCTCTCTCCTCTTGAACAGTTGACAGTGTTTCTCTGTCTGGAAGAAGTGGTAGTAGTCTATCGTGACCTCGTTTGCCCGATAAATGAGCATGTACTCCTTTTCGGGAAGAAGAGCCATTGCGAGGGTCAGTTCACATGAGCTCTTCATTTTCATCTCATGCAATCCTATGAGTTCTTGCTCAGTGAGATACCCTTCTCTGCAGACGATCGCCATGAGCCTGTGTGGTTCCTGTTCTCCCCGATCGTGGACCACGATATCGGGAATGAGCGCTTTCGGATCGTCAACGAGCGGAGCACAGAGATCAACGAAGAACTGTGTATGGTGTTGCGGACCAAGGGTCCCGAACAGCCCCTGTTCAAGGTGCTGTGCAAGGCGGTGGCTCACGGCTATCCGATTCTTTCTCCACTCAAAAAGAGCGCTATCCTGATCGACTAGCACCGATAGCGCCTGTATATAGGTTTCAAAGAGGCGAATCATGCCGTATCGTTCAAGTTCAGTGACGTTCATGCTCCGCATTGTACCATATCGAGCGGCTAATACAAAGCTTCGTGTTGTATGGAAGTGTTTCGCTTCTCTATCGTGTCAGGAGAACGAGACTTTCCACTCCATGCTCGCTACTTTGCTAATCGTATTATAGATTGAGCAATAGCGGGTAGCGATCTCGAAAGCCTTTTCGAATTTCGCCTCATCTTCGACTCCCGTAGCCTCGATTTCAACCGAACATGTCTCCAGCGTAGCAACCTTCTCATCACGCTTCACACCAGTTACGTTCAGGTCTACCTTCCCGTACTTGAGCTGCATTTTCTCTCCGATCGATTCGAACGTACTGTACAGACAATGAGAGAGACCACCGAGAAGCAGTTCGTATGCGACCAACTTATCTTCTGCAGCTCCAATGTCTACTGTGGCACCACTATCGGTGACCAAACGCCCTTCACTCCCATCGAAATGGGTCACTATGTGTGTCTTCGCTCCCATACGAGCCCCCTATATATCAGTTGTAGTAGTGGTAAGATACTCAATGTATGAGCGCAAGTAAAGACTTCAGCTGCCACTTGAGTCGCCCAGGACCGATTCTGCCGCACACGTACCGGCCAGAAAGCCGGTAGACCATGCAGATTGGAGGTTGTATCCACCCGTGTCACCATCGATATCCAGCACCTCTCCTGCAACGAACAGGCCAGGGACTATACGAGATTCCATCCGCTTCGGATCGATCTCCGAGAGCGCAATGCCACCTGCAGTGACCATTGCGTGTTTCAGAGCTCCCTGCAAGGATACGGTGAGCCGCTGGGCGGCAAGTATCCGAGCTACAGAGCCCAGCACCCGCTTTCCCACCTCCGCAGCCTTCACAGAGCCATCCACGTTTGCCACCTGCAGAAACCACTGAGCGAGTCTGGCTGGAATGCCGAGTCGATGCACGATAGTAGAGAGGTTCGCCGAGCCGTGTACAGTGCAGAGCTCCCGGAGGGACCGTTCAATCTCAGCAGGTTGCCTCGGGCGACCATCGTCACGAGGAAGCCAACAGAGGGTCAGATCGGTCGTTACGGCGAAGTAACGAGAGGCGTGGAGCACCACTGGTCCCGATAACCCGGTATGGGTGATCAAGAGCGGACCATGTGATTGTCTCCGCTTGCCCTCTTGGTCTGTGAATGAGAGTGAGACCGATTCGAGTGAGATCCCGCTGCACACACCGAGTGAGTTCTCTACGAATGCCACACTACTCAATCCCGGTCTCGGGGGGATCACCGTGTGACCCAGGCTTCTTGAGAGCTCGTATCCATCGCCGGTCGAGCCGGTGTTAGGATAGGAGGCTCCTCCCGTTGCGAGGATAACGGTACGGGCGGTTGCAACCGTCTGATTGCCTGAACAGAGCGTGAAGACGCCATCGTTATGATCGACCTTGGTTATCCTGCTATGGTAAATACATTGAATACCCAAAGAGTCACATTGGTCGAGCAGTGTTTGCAGGACATCCGAAGCTTGAAGCGACGCGGGAAAGACCTTGCCGTCCTCGCGGGTGATCAACGAGAGACCCATCGACTCGAATTGTCGCATAGTGACCTTGGGAGGGAGCGTGTGAACGGCATGGCGAAGAAATCTGCCATGATCGCCGAAGTGGTCGATCAGGTCGGTCGCCGAGCCGTCTTGAGTTATGTTGCACTGTCCGCCACCGGTGACTAGCAACTTCCTTCCCGCTCGACCGTTTCGTTCGAACACGGCTATCTGCAGTGGTCTACCGAGCTCGCGTGCCCTCCCGGCGGAACTGAGAGCAGCGAAGAGCCCGGCAGGCCCTCCGCCTAGTATCGCACAATCGAAATAGCTCACTCGTCCTTCTTGGGTGGGTTGATGATTAGGTGCAGGTCATCGAGTTGTCCCTGATCCACATAGGAGGGAGCATCGTCCATGGGAGAGATCGCAGCAGAGTTCTTAGGGAACGCAATGACCTCTTTTATTGAGGTCTCTCCCGCCATGATCATGACCATGCGATCTATACCGGGGGCAATTCCTCCATGGGGAGGCGGACCGTAGCGGAATGCGTTAAGCAGGAATCCGAAACGCTGTTCGGCCTCTTCGTCGGGTATGTTACAGATCCTGAATATCCGCTTCTGCAGTTCGACATCGTGGATACGAATGGAACCCGAAGCGACCTCGTTGCCATTCAGCACAAGGTCGTAGAGGTCTCCCTTCACACTGCCGGGATCCGATTCCAAGGTATCGAGATATTGGGCCTGTGGCATGCTGAACATATGGTGGGCAGCCTCCCAGTGTCCGCGCTCCTCGTTGAACTCGAAGAGAGGGAAGTCGATGATCCAGCAGAATGCAAATGTACCGGGGTCGGCAAGATCGAGGTCTTTCGCCAATTTCGTACGAACCGCACCGAGCGAGTTGCACGTCTTCTTCCAGGTGTCGGCGACAAAGAGGATCATATCTCCCTCGTTTGCCTTTGTCCTCTCCACAAGGGTGGCTTCCTGGCCTTGGAAGAACTTCGATACACCACCTTCGAGTGCTCCGTTCGCTCCGACTTTTATCCAGGCAAGACCTTTCGCTCCATATACCTTCGCGGCATCTTCGAGTGCTCCGATATACTTTCTTGAGTAGGCAACCTGCTCGTTTGCGGGTGCCACGATGGCCTTCACGCAACCGCCCGATTCCAGCACCGATTTGAATGTACCGAATGAACTCTCTTGAGCAATATCATCCATCTCAACAAGCGGAAGCCCATATCGGAGATCCGGTTTATCCACACCATAGGTGTTCATGGCATCGAACCAGCTCAGCCGAGTGAATGTCTTGGGAAGGGTCACCTGCATGACCCGTTCGAATACATAGCCAAACAACTTTTCCATGATGGAAAGGACATCGTCTCGCTTCACGAAGCTCATCTCCATATCGAGCTGGGTGAACTCGAGCTGACGATCTCCTCTGGCATCCTCGTCACGATAACAACGGGCAATCTGGAAATACTTGTCGAATCCGCTCACCATGAGAATCTGCTTGAGCAGCTGAGGACTCTGTGGAAGAGCATAGAATTTTCCGGGGTAGATGCGCGACGGCACGAGGAAGTCTCGAGCTCCCTCCGGAGTCGATCTGATCAGAGTAGGGGTCTCAATCTCGTAGAAGTCCCGGTCGCTGAGGAAGTCTCGAATGGCTCGCACGAACTCATGTCGGAGCCGTATTCTCCTCTGCATGCCAAAGGAGCGGAGATCCAGATATCGATACCTGAGACGGGTCTCTTCTTTTGCATCCGACTTCTCATCGACCAGAAATGGAACCGGGTCGCAGGTACTCAGGATAGTCAGATCGGTGACCTCCAATTCGACCTCTCCAGTCGGCATTTCGTGATTGATCATGGAATCGGGGCGGAGACGAACCACGCCCTCGACAGCGATGCAGTACTCGAGGTGGAGTCGATCCGCTCTCTCGCGCACCGAATCTGGAGCCGACTCTCCCACCACCACCTGGGTAATCCCATACCGATCTCGTAGATTGATGAAGTGTATCCCACCATGATCTCTATCACGATGAACCCACCCGTTGAGAACAACCTGTCTGCCCTCGTCCGACTTGCGTAACTGCCCGCATGTAACGGTTCTCTGCTTGTATTCCATGCGCGCAATATACCATTTCATGAAACCTGTTTCAATGAGGAATCGGTGCTGCTTGAACTCTTGGTGTCAAAACCTGTCGCACTTGACGAATTACATGCCGTGGCTCAAGATGGGGGTAGGGAGGGTGCACCCATGAAACGGGATGTGCAGCCACAGGTTATCAGCGCAAGCAGAAGAACCGATATCCCGAACCACTATGCTTCGTGGTTTCTCCAAAGGCTTTCGGAAGGGTTCGTCCTGGTGAGGAATGTACGGGATCCGCATAGAGTACGGAGAGTGGATCTTTCGGTCGATGCAGTCGCATGCATCGTGTTCTGGACCAAGAATCCTGCCCCTCTCATGGAGTATCTACCAGCCCTTGCTCCGTATCCGTACTATCTGCACTACACCATAACGGGGTACGGGACCGAGATGGAGCCACGCATTCCACCATTCAGCGAATCGATCGACCGGTTCCGACGACTCTCAGATATAATCGGTCCCGAACGAATCATATGGCGATATGACCCCATAATCATCACCAACACGTACCCAGAGAGCTATCATATGGATCTCTTCGGCCACATGGCTTCACGTCTGAAGGGGTACACCGAGCGGTGTGTCTTCAGCTTCGTGGACCAGTATCGGCACCTGGAACGGCAGTTCGACGCCCTCGGTATCCTCCCCATTGAGACCGAGTCAGTGAATCGACTCGCCTCGAACATTGCCCATGTCTCTACAGAGAGCGGAATGCGTGCAGTCACCTGTGCGGAACCATACGATCTTGTCGAATACGGGGTGGAAGCTGGAGCCTGTATCGATGCCTCCTTGATCGAACGGCTCAGTGGATATGCCATCAGCGAACGGAAAGATCGAAACCAGCGTCCTCATTGCCGGTGCGCTCCGAGTATCGATATCGGTATGTACAATACCTGCCTGAATCTGTGTAGCTACTGCTATGCGAACAACGACGAACGTCTGGTCCATGCACACTATGCGAAAGCACGGAGTACCTCGAAGCTGATAAGTGGTGATCTGGAACCGAATGATCGAGTGGAAGAGGAGCCGGTCGGTACGAAAGCCCCTCAGCTGTCGCTTTTCGGTGAGACCTGAGCTATTTTCGCGCCCCGCTGTCGTTCGAGCTCCTCAATCCGATTCTCGTTCGCTACGGCAAGCATGAGCTTGATCCGGTTCTCCTGGTTCACTCGAGTGGCTCCAGGATCGTAGTCGACAGGTACTATATTCACCTGCTCGTCCAACTCCTTCAGCCTTCTGATCATCCCCTTACCGACGATATGGTTCGGGAGACAACCGAATGGTTGAACGCAGATGATGTTCCGATAGCCGAGTTCTGCCAGGTCTCTCATCTCGGCGGTCAGCAACCACCCTTCACCCATCTTGCAACCGAGGCTTATGACCTCCTCTGCAGATTCGATCGTCTGGTGAAATGGTACTGGAGGGGTGAAGCGTTTAATTCGATCGACTTCTCGAATCATGATATCCTCGAGCAGAATCATCTCTCTCTTGAGAAGGTACATGATGGCATAGCGGATTTTACTTCCACCATAGAGTTTGATGTCCTCGAGCTGGTTCTGCAGACCGTAGAGGAGAAATCCAAGGAGACCGGGGACCATGACCTCGCACGACTGTGAGGCAAGGAAATCCTCGAGATGGTTGTTCCCCAATGGGGCGTACTTCATATAGATCTCTCCGACGATACCCACCTTCACCACTGGGCGATTGTAGTCGGTCTCGATACGGGAAAAATCGGCTACCATGTCGTGCAGATCCTTCGCCATGGCACGTTTCGTATACCCTTTCCCTCTCCGATACTGATCGGAAAGCTTGTGGATCCATGCATCGACTAGTCGTTGCGTCTCCCCATGATGTACCTCATAGGGTTTGACCTGGTTTCTCAGGAGCATGAGCGTGTCGCCACAGAGGAGTGCTGCGATTCCCTTTCTCAGCATGCGCAGGGTGATCCTGAATCCGCTGTTTTTGTTCATTCCCTTGAGATTCAGCGAGACGATCGGAATAGCGTGGTACCCGGCGTTGTCCAGCGCCTTCCGTAATAGATGAATGTAGTTGCTTGCCCGACACCCTCCACCGGTTTGTGTGATTGCGAGAGCAGTCCGTTCAAGATCGTATTCGCCACTGTCGAGTGCATCGATCATCTGGCCTATGACCAGCAGCGCTGGATAGCAGGTATCGTTGTGGACATAGGTGAGTCCTTTCCTGACAACCTGTGGCCCCTCGTTTTCGAGTAATGTGACCGAGTATCCCTCATCTTTCAACACCTGCACGAGGATTCGGAACTGTATCGAAGCCATGTTCGGTGCCAGAATTGTGTGTGTTTCACGCATCTCACGGGTGAAGGCCGGCTCAATCATGCTCATGCGAACACTCCTGTTGTGCAATTGCTGATAGAAGACTCCTGAATCGGATTCTTACCGCACCAAGGTTGGTGATCTCGTCGATCTTTATCTGTGTGTACATCTTTCCAGCCGATTCGAGAATATCTCGAGTCTCGTCACTTGTGATCGCATCGACTCCACAACCGAACGAGACGAGCTGAACCAAGTGCATGTCACTCTGCTCGGTAACCACCTTGGCAGCCGCGTAGAGCCTCGCGTGGTAGGTCCACTGATTCAGGACATGGACGGGGAAGGGTAGGACCCGATCGGAGAGGGCATCCTCGGTGAGCACTGCTACCCCGAAACCACTGAGGAGCTTGTCGATTCCATGGCTGATTTCAGGGTCCACATGATACGGCCTTCCCGCAAGCACGATAATGAGTTTGCCCTCGGCTCTTGCGGCATCTATGACCCGCTGGCCTTGTTCTCGTGTTCTCCTCATATGCTCTTCATGCGCCGCATATGCAGCATCGGAGGCCCGTACAAGCAACTTGAGATCGATCTTTCCGAAGTGACTTTCGAGCATGCGCTGCATCTTTTTCGGAAAATCCTTCCTTCGATGGATTCCGATATGCCCATGGATGAAATCGACCTGTCTCACGTGTTCCATGTTCGCGGCGATCACCTCTGGATAGTAGGCGACCACAGGACAGTTGAAGTGATTCTGACCGAGCCCCTCATCGAGGTTGTACGTCATGCAGGGGTAGAAGATGGTCTGTACTCCTGCATCGATCAACGCTTCAATGTGCCCATGCATGAGTTTTGCCGGGAAACAGACGGTATCGCTCGGAATCGAAGCTTGACCGGAGAGGTAGAGTTTCCGGTTTGAAAGTGGTGAGATTACCACCTGCTTGCCGAGCACCGAGAAGAACGCCTTCCAGAAGTAGATGAGTTCGAACGTGTTCAACCCCAGTGGAATACCGATAGCATCCTTGGGAGTGTCTTCGTTCAGATAGATGTCGAGCTGCTCGAGCTCAGCGAGTTTCCATGCGTAGAGATTCATCTCATCGTTGGAGAGCCTGTTCGTAACCGGGCGTTCACACCTATTGCCACTGATGTACCGCTTTCCGTTGCTGAATGTGTTAATGGTAAGTCTGCAGTGATTCGTGCAGAGTCTGCAGGTGGTCACTTTCACCTTGTGTTCGAATGCTGCCAGACGGTCGGCATCGATGATGGTCGATGTACCCGATCTGCAATGTTCTCTCGCATGGAGAGCCGCACCATAGGCTCCCATGAGCCCTGCGATGCTTGGTCTTACCACCTGGGTACCCAGCTCCATCTCGAATGCACGAAGAACCGCATCGTTGTGAAATGTACCACCCTGGACCACGATATGTCTTCCCAGACTCTCTGGGGACGTCGCGCGAATCACTTTGTACAAGGCATTCTTCACCACACTCACTGAGAGTCCAGCGCTGATATCCTCAACAGGGGAGCCCTCCTTCTGTGCCTGTTTCACCGATGAATTCATGAATACCGTACATCGCGATCCGAGATCGACAGGGTGGTCTGCATAGAGTCCTAGACGAGCGAACTGCTCGACAGGATAGCCGAGAGCCTGTGCGAATGTCTGGAGAAAAGAGCCGCAGCCGGATGAGCAGGCTTCGTTCAGATAGATACTGTCCACTGCCCCGTTGCGAATCTGAAAACACTTGATGTCCTGCCCTCCGATATCGATCACGAACTCGACCTCGGGCATGAAGTGCTTCGCTGCAGTGAAGTGGGCAACAGTCTCGACCAAGCCCTCGTCAATTCCGAACGCAGCACGAATGATATCCTCGCCATACCCGGTAACGGCACTTCCCTGAATGCAGATAGTGGGATGGTCCCGGTAGAGTCGCTCCAATACCGATCGGATGATCGGAACCGGATTGCCGCTGTTGCTCTGGTACGTCGAATCGACAATGGTTCCACTCTGGTCGATGGCAACCGTCTTCACCGTAGTCGATCCGGCATCGATTCCAAGAAACAGACACGATGTGCTATCCGAGATGGTTCTGATCGGGACCGTTGCCTTGGCATGCCGTTCAGAGAATGCATCATACTCTCGGCTCGTTGCGAACAGGGGCGGCATGGAGACCACCGTATCTTTGATTCTATGGGTTTTGAGTTGATCGATCGCCTCGACGATATCTATGGTGGTTGTTGCGCAGTAGGCTGCACCGAGAGCGACATAGTACAGAGAGTTCTCGGGACAGATCCCGACGGTATTCAGCGTGGTATCGAATGCAGCACGGAGTTGGCTCATGAATGTCAGCGGACCACCAAGATAGAGGATTCTCCCCTGGATCGGACGACCCTGAGCGAGGCCTGCTATCGTCTGGTTCACCACAGCCTGGAAAATGCTCGATGCAATATCGCTCTTTCGTGCCCCCTGGTTCAGGAGAGGCTGGATATCCGATTTCGCGAACACTCCACACCGAGAAGCGACAGTATAGGTCTTCTCTGCTTGGGCGGCGAGCTCGTCCATCGTATCTGCAGATATCTGCAACAACGATGCCATCTGGTCGATGAAGGCACCGGTTCCTCCTGCGCAGGAACCATTCATCCGGACTTCCATGCCCCGAGAGAGGAACAGGATCTTTGCATCCTCCCCTCCGAGCTCTATGATCACATCGGTATCTGGAACGAGGCGTTTCGCGGCGACTCTGGTTGCATAGACCTCCTGAATGAACGGGAGCGAGCTCCGGTCTGCCATACCCATGCCTGCCGAACCGCTGATCATGAGTTTTGCCGGTTCTCCATGGAGAACCTCGTGGTGAACCCGTTCGAGTAGCTTGGCCGTCTGTGCAGTGATCTGTGACAAGTGCCGTTCGTAGTGCGAATATATGATATGCTGGTTGTCATCAAGAACAACGCATTTTATGGTAGTGGAGCCAACATCCAATCCGATAACCAACTCAATGTCCCCCTCGAAGCCTTTGTTGATTCTACCCGCGAAACGTCCCTTTGCCTAGATGAGTTGAGACAGATGTGTATCATGCACTCACCTGTTCGAACTGAGCTCGATAGAGATCTGCATAGAATCCATCAAGCTGTATCAGTTCCTCGTGAGTTCCCTGCTCTATGATATCTCCATGATCCATGACCAGTATGAGATCGGCATTTCTGATCGTCGAAAGCCGATGTGCGATTATGAAGCTAGTCCGGCCCTCCATGAGGTGATCCATCGCCTCCTGAATGAGCGTCTCGGTCCGGGTGTCGACAGAGCTCGTCGCTTCATCGAGAATCAGCATGCTTGGATTGGCCAATATGGCTCGGGCGATGGTGATCAGCTGACGCTGTCCCTGGGAGATATTGGAGAACTCCTCATTCACCACCATATCGTAGCCATCGGGCAGGGTGTGGATGAAGTGGTCTATTCGTGCAGCCTTCGCAGCCGACTCGACTTCGGAATCTGTTGCATCGGGTCTGCCGTACCGGATATTCTCCCTGATCGTCCCATTGAAAAGCCATGCGTCCTGCAGAACCATACCGAAATGGGAGCGAAGATCGCTCCTTGTCAGTTCTGCGATGTTCTGACCATCGATTCGGATACTGCCTCCATCGACTTCATAGAATCTCATGAGCAGTTTTACCATGGTTGTCTTTCCCGCTCCGGTGGGACCGACTATCGCCACCTTCATCCCTACCGAGATTCGCGCACTGAAATCCTGAATCACCGGTGTGTTCACCTCGTACCCGAACCGAACGTGATCGAACTCCACATCTCCACGCAACCTGCCCAGTGTGCATGCGCTGCTCTCCTCGGACTCCTCTTCGCCATCGAGAAATTCGAACACCCGTTCTGCCGCAGCAGCGGTGGACTGCAGCATGTTCGTCACCTGAGCCACCTGGGCAATGGGTTGTGTGAAGTTTCTAATGTATTGAATGAACGCCTGGATATCACCTACTGCGATCGTGCCACGTATCGCAAGAGCCCCTCCGAGAAGAGCTATGGCGACATATCCCAGATCCCCAAGACCATGCATGACCGGCATCATCAACCCGCTGAGGAACTGCGAACGCCAGGCGGACTCGTAGAGTCTTTCGTTTGTAGCCTCAAAGGTCTCGGTCATCTGGTGTTCGGCACAGAAAGCCTTCACCACAGTGTGCCCACTGTAGACCTCCTCCACTTGACCGTTTATCTCACCAAGTGCTTTCTGCTGAGCCATGAAGTGTTTCTGACTCACTTTCACCACTCGGGAGATAAAGAGCATGGCAAGGGGGAGGATCACCAGAGCTGTCAATGTCATGAGCCAGCTTATGGAGAACATCATGATCAGAACGCCGATCATGGTGGCCGAGGCGGTGAGTACCTGGAGGAGACCCTGGTTCAGGTTCTGACTGAGCGTGTCTATGTCATTGGTCACTCTGCTGAGTATCTCTCCGTGCGTAGTGGCATCGAAGCTCTTCATCGGCATCCTGTGGATCTTATCTGCCACCCGGGTTCTGAGACTTTTCGATATCTTCTGGGTAACGGTGCTCATGATGAACCCTTGGCCGAACATGAACAGCGAGCTGATCAGGTAGAGGAATACGAGCGTGAGCAGTATGGTTTTGACCCGTGTGAAATCTATGCTCCCCTCTCCGGCGAGTCTTCCGGTGATTCCGGCGAAAATGGTCGTTGTTGCATTCCCGAGAATCTTCGGCCCAACAATGGTGAACGTGGTACCAGCCAAGGCAAAGACCAGCACCACTATGATCAAAGCGGTGTAGGGTCTAAGCTGGGTCGCCAGACGACGTGCTGCGCGGGAGAAATTCTTAGCCTTCTCTCCAGGAATTGGTATGCCAGGCCTCCCTCCCGGGCGGCCGATCGGAACCTTGTGCTGCGTTGTGCCCTGAGGTTTACTCATACTGTGCTATCTCCTCTGGTGAGAGTTGCGATTGAGCGATCTGGCGATAGACTGTGCAATCACGCATGAGTCGCTGGTGCGTCCCCATTCCTACCAGCTGCCCCTCATCGAGAACGAGAATCGTATCCGCATGGAGAATGCTGCTGATCCGTTGAGCCACAATGATCACGGTGGAGTCGGCAAGGTCGTGTTTCAATCGGGAGCGAAGAGCGAACTCTGTGCGGTAGTCCAAGGCGGAGAGGCTGTCGTCGAACAGCACTAATTTTGGTTTTGCCGCCAAGGCTCTGGCGATCGAGAGACGCTGTCGCTGCCCTCCGGAGACATTCGCCCCTCCCTGTGCGATCGTGCTCTGGAACCGATCGACTTTATCGTCTATGAAATCTTTTGCCTGAGCTGTATCCGCAGCTTGTTCAATCGCCTCGATCGATAGCTCCTCGTTGCCGAATGCGATATTGGATCTTACGGTTCCACTGAATAGACGCCCCTGTTGGGGTACGTATCCGATCTGCTTACGAAGGTCTGCCAACGCGACTGAGCGGATATCCGTTCCATCGATTTCGATCGAGCCCTCCGTTACATCGTAGAAACGGGGGATCAGGTTCACCAGAGTCGACTTTCCACTTCCAGTGCTCCCGATGATTGCCGTGATCTTTCCAGGCTGAGCGCGAAACGAGATATCGCTTATCGCCGGAGTTTCTGCTCCGGGATAGGTGAAGCCGACATGGTTGAAGACGATTTCGCCGGCAGTCTCCTCGGGGAGGAGCACTGTGTTCTCGGGTTCCACGATACTCACGTCGGTATCGAGTATCTCTCTGATTCGTGTAGCGGAAACCGCAGCTCTGGGGAGCATGATGGTAAGCATCGTGATCATGAGGAACGACATGATGATTAGCATCGCATACTGGATGAATGCCATCATGTCTCCGGTCTGCATGGTTCCGACTTGGATATTGATTGCTCCACGCCACACGATCAGCACGGTAGTCAGATTCATGATGAGCATCATAAGCGGCATCATTGCACTCATGGCACGGTTCACAAACAGTGTGGTAGCGGTGAGGTGGTCATTCGCTTCGGCGAAACGCCGTCTCTCATGTGCTTCTGCATTGAAGGCTCGGATCACCTGTAATCCGGTGAGGGTCTCTCTCACTACGCGGTTTACCGAGTCTATGAGGATCTGCAGTTTTCTGAATCGGGGCATTGCAAGGATGAACATGGTCATAACCACGGTACTGATAGCGAGTATGGCTACTCCGATTGTCCATGACATGGAGCTGTTCGTGGTCAATACACGAAACAATCCTCCCATAGCCATAAGTGGAGCGAATATCACTACACGGAGTATCATGACGAACGACTGCTGAATCTGTTGGATATCGTTCGTGCTTCTTGTGACCAACGATGCCGTGGAGAAGCTATCCATCTCCTGTTGACCGAAGGAGACGACTTTCCTGAATACGTCGGATCTGAGCCGTTTTCCTAGGCTGGCGGCTATTCTCGAAGCGAAGAAAGCGACTGCGATCGAGGCGACCACTCCGAGTGCAGAGATGCCTATCATGCGAACCCCAGTTTCCTGTAAAAAGCGCATCTGCATCTGGTTCAGGTCTACCCCGAGCGACTCCAAGTCCGCTCGAATCTGCTGAAGAGCAGCTTGTCGCTGCATACTCTCTTGGATGGTGTCGGCCTGTGCTCCGAAGGTGATACTCGCGAGAGCCGGTACGAAGATGGTCTCCAGATCGGGCTGTTCTTCAGTGAGTCTGTAAGTCGGTTGTTCGTAGGTGGTGGTGTCAAGAGTGTATGCGCCAAGTACCACACGGCGCTCCTCTGCTTCGAGTCGGGCTATAACCGTTTCGTAGAGCGGCGCACTGAGCACTTCGGGGACAGCCGAGTCCATGCCTCCCTGCTGGATGCCGACATTCACCATACTCGCCATATAGAGAGGAAGTGTAAGGTCGGCGAACACCTTCACCAGAAGGAGAATCACCACGAATAAGAGGGCTCTCCATGAGTTTCTCAGATAGTTCAAAACCAGGGACATGGGGCTCCTTCGCTCTCTGCTGCCTTGAGTAGATTGTTTCGAATCCGGGTCGCGAACGTCGTGAATTGAGCCATCTCCTCGTCGGTAAACCCTGCGAATGTCTCCTCTTCTATACGGGTGAATCTGCTGATGGCCTCTGCGATCACCGCACTTCCTCTCTCTGTCAGGTAGATTCTCAGTATCCGTTTGTCGTTCGGGTCTCTGGATCGATGCACGAGATCGGCTTTCATGAGCCTCCCGACCATGACCGTAAGGGTGGATGGCTTTATGTAGAGCTGCGTTGCCAATTCGCTCTGACTCATCCCTCCAGCGTGTGCGACAAGGGCAAGCAGGTGATACTGACCAGGGTGTATCCCAAGTGAACCAAGCACTGCGTGGACTCGTAGGAATCGGAGTCTAGTGATCTGTGCAAAAAGCGGTATGTCGGGACACGTATGATTCTCTGTATCGACTGGCATCATAACCTCAAGTAGTTAGGTAGCTAATTAATAGCGAAAAAAAACTACCAAGTCAATAGACCTGGCAGCATCTTCGTATATCTGTTCACCGTGTATGCTGCGATATCTTCAGTGCTCCCGATACATTCGAGATCCGACTGTACCCGTTTCCGGAGCCTATCTGGTAATAGGTTCGCTGCTTATCACTTGTGACGTTCTGCATGTTGGGAAAGTCGACCGAGACCGATCCGCTTATCGTGCTCGTCTCCACCAAACCGGTGAATGTCGGTGGAAAATAGATTGTCGTAGAACCCGAGACTGTCTGAATCTCGGAATTCGGGGTGTACAATCCTTCAATAGTCGTGGAGCCAGATACCGTCTCCACAGTGACCGTCCCTGCTTGTGCAACCAGTTCGGTTACCTCAATCTTTCCGGATACACTTCCCATGGTGATCCGCGAGGCTTCGATGGAGTGTGCTCGTATCGATCCTGAGACCGACTCCACGGTCACTTCACGTTCAGCGAATAGGGAAGGGATCGAGAGAGCTCCGGAGACCGTTCCAATCTCGATGCTCTGCGCTCGAACATCTTCCTCGATCGTGATCGATCCACTGACTGCCGAAATTTCCACTTCACCGAATACTATCTGTCGGGGGACTGAGATTATCAGTTCCGTGGGAAGGATGCTGAAAAGATCGACCTCGATTGTTCGCTTTCTCTTCACTTCAACGGAGAAGCCTTCTCGGGTCTCTCTCGATGTGAACACGAATCGGTCACTCGAGGGGCCTGAGAGCCGGGCAGTCACTCGATTCTCGCTGGTGTTGGTAACGATTCTGATCGAGGGGATATCACTTTTGATCTCCATATCGGCATAGGAGCCGATGGTCCCTTCATATGAATCTGTGACCCCCGCGGCGAAGATTGGCATAAGCATCATCGCCAGCAGGCACCCGATTACGATTGACCGTCTCATTTGCTGTCTCCATGGAAACGCTGATCCCAGTCTCGCTCCTTGTCGAAGATCTCCTCTTCCATCCCCTCGACTTTCTTCTTCAGTCGTTCGAACGTAGCTCTCAGATCTTCGCGTGTTCTACCGAAACCCTCTCTGGCACGAGAGAACTCTTCTGATTCTTCGTAATGGGTTCCATAGCCGGGCTCGAGCGGCATAAACAGTGCCACGAGAGCGTAGATGATAATGCCAGGAAACACCCCGGTCACTATGATCGAGACTGCCACGATCAGTCGTAGCAGATCTACCGGGAGATCTCTCCAGTCGGCGATCCCCTGACAGACTCCGAATATCTTTCCCCTGCGGGACCTGTACAGTTTTGTGGTTGCCATATCCATCCTTCCTATTCCTTATTGTTTGTATTGTGTCTGTTGCGAAGTATGATTTCCAGATTTTCAATCCGCTTCGCCAAATCCATGATTCCCATTTCCAACTCTCGGTCGCTCATCTGACGATCCGACTCTCGTGTACTCCTGTCCTCCCGCTTTCGTTCCTTGGATCGGACACTTGTCTTGATGACCCAAGCTGCGAACAGAAAGGGAACGACAATCGCAACGATCGAAATCAATATATCTCCATGCATCATGTGTTTTCCCCCGACTCAGTTCAAATTATGATTTTCGTCTCTTTCGAAGTTGTTCAAGTTCGGCTTCGATATCATCCGAAGACTCAAGGTCGGCGAACTTGCTCTCCAAGTCCTCCTTGGGTCTGCTCATACCGGCATTCGCTTCCATGCGGTCGACCTGGTGCTCCATATGATCGAATCGGGAAAAAGCTGCAGCGTCCGTTGCCTTACGCAGAGACTCGTTCGCAGCCTGCTCCTCTCGAGCACGCGAAGCCCGCTCGACGATCGTCTGATGCTTCTGCCGAAGCGAAAGGAGCTTATCCTCGAGCTTGTTGATATCGGCCTTGCTCTGTGCGATCGTCTCATCGTAGCGCTGGGCATCTTCTGTTCTCAGCTCAAGATCGTCCTGAGCTCGTCGCTTCTCAACGAGAGCCTCTCTGGCAAGGTCGTCTCTCCCTTTCGAGATCGCCATCTCGGCACGCTCCTTCCAGCGTTTCACAAGAGCTTCGAGTTCTCTCTGCTCGCGTTCGATTCTGGTTCTCGTTGCAATCTTAGCCGCGCAGGAACTTTTGAGTTCAATGAGGGTGTCTTCCATCTCCTGCATCATCAGCTTGATCATCTTCTCTGGATCTTCGGCTTTATCGAGCAGGGAGTTGATATTTGCGTTCACTATGTCCATGAATCGTGAAAAAATTCCCATGGTGTTCTCCTCCGTTCAGTCTATGATGGAGTATCTACAATACTCTCACTCATGTATATTGCAAATATCGTGCCAACATTGGACTATCTTGCTAAATCCATTATACACGTGATTTACGCCCTATTGTACTATATGTGTCCTGGAATGTGAATCAATCTCTAGTGGTAAAATAGACCATTGCGTGGTAGAATCTGCCTATGAGTGGAGAACAGTCAGGATATTCACAAGCTCCTCTGGGGGAGTCGGAAGTTTTTCTCAATTTTCAACAGGCGCTGAGCAGAGCAGCCACCGTGAATCGGAGCGTTCTCATTGTCGGTGAGCGGGGCAGTGGTAAAGAGATCGCTGCTACGAGATTGCACTATCTCAGCCCCCGCTGGCAGAACAATCTTGTCACCGTGAACTGCGCTGCGCTTCCCCCGTCGCTTATTGAGACTGAGTTGTTCGGGTATGAAGCCGGAGCTTTCACGGGAGCCATGAAGACTCGTAAGGGTCGGTTCGAAGAGGCAGAGGGGGGTACGCTCTTTCTCGATGAGATCGGACTCATACCCTTGGAGGTTCAGGAGAAGATTCTTCGCGTGGTGGAGTATGGGACATTCGAACGAGTCGGATCTTCCAAGACCCATGAATCCGATGTACGAATAGTCGGGGCTACAAACGCCGATCTGCCAACACTCTGTGATGAGGGTAAGTTCAAGGAGGACCTGCTTGATCGACTCTCGTTCGAGGTTCTATTTCTCCCTCCTCTACGGGCGCGTAGGGAGGATATCATCCTCCTTGCCGAGTACTTTGCTGCAAAAATGGCACTCGAGTGCGGTAGAAGTGAACTGCCGGTGCTCACTGAGGCGTTGAAGCGGGAGCTCCTCTCGTATCCTTGGCCGGGAAATGTTCGGGAACTGAAGAATGTCATCGAGCGTGCTGTGTACCGGACAGGTGGTTCGGAGATTTCCGCGGTTCAGTTCAATCCGTTCAGTAATCCATTCGCCCCGATTCCCTCAGCCCCTACAGAGAGATACAAGGAGTCACCCCTGGTCCCCTCCGAGGCGCCACCCTTGGATAACTACGATCAAGCAAAACGGGAACTCGATCTATCGTTTCTCAAGCGTGCACTGGAAGTGGCGCAGGGTAACCAGAAAGAGGCAGCCAAGGCGCTCGCACTCACCTATGACCAGTTTCGCGGCCTCTACAGAAAGTACCGAGAAGAGCTGGACAATGGTGGGACGGATTGACTGCGTGTCGATCGAAACAACTGCTGAACCAGAAGGAACCATGTATCACAATAGGAGTTGTAGCCTTCGGACGAGGCTAAGATGTGAGATACAAAGATGGCCGTCACAACAAGTGTGACGGCCGGATGATGTATATCGGAAGAAGTACTATCGTCTCTCTGGTTTTATAATGACTGCTGCAAGAAGGTAGAGTGCTCCGACTGGCCAGAATCCACTCACCACGAACGTAATGATGGTAGCAAGGCGAAGTGGCCATGCAGGAATTCCGATCCAGTCTGCGAAGCCCTGGCAGACTCCGAGAAGTACGCCGTTTTGTGACCTCCTGAGGCCTCTATACCCAGGTTTTCCATCGTAGAAGCCGTCTTTATACCCTTTTTTATACTCATAGTCCCTATAACTGTCTCGGTAATGGTAGTCCACTTCAGCTCTCCTTCTTCTTGGTCTTCTTTGCCTTCATGCTCGCAAGTTCAGCCTCGATCGCCTCATCGTGTTCCATTTCTGAGAACTGTTTCTCGGTAGAATAGGTACCGCCTGAGAACCCTGCCATCTCGGCATCGGCCTCCATGCGTTCGATCTTCTCTTCGAGCTCGGAGAATTTCCGATAGGTCCCCTCAGCATTGATCTGTCTGAGCGTCTCGACGACCTTCTTCTTCTCCTTGGCATGGTATGCTCTCTGCACTAACATGCGTTGCTTGTCTCTGACCTCTTCACGCTTCGACTCCAGCTTTGCAATCTGTTCGTGCATCGAGTCTATGATCGACTGCATCTGAAGTAGTTCCTCCTCAAGGCCGGTCAAGCGACGGACAACCCTATTCTTCTCTGCAAGGGCCTCACGTGCCAGATCATCGCGATCTTTTTCCACTGCCATGCGTGCTCGATTCTCCCATCTCTCGAGAAGCTCTTTCGCTTGCTTGATTTCGTGTTCGATGACCGAGCGGTTCGCCAAGCGCTCTGCAGTGGTACTCTTTGCTTCGATGAGGGTCTCCTCCATCTCCGCGAGCATGAAGCGGATCATCTTTTCGGGATCTTCGATCTTGTCGAGTTTTGCATTCACATTTGCATTCACAATGTCTCTTAGTCTTTTGAAGGTTTTCATGATTTCTCCTTTGGTATCGGCTCCACCTGCGGTGTTCCGTAATTTTTCTTTTCACCATCTTTCTATGCAAATGGCGTGCCAACTTTTAAAAAATCCCGCTAGAATAGCCTGAATTGCAGTTTTTCTAAAATTCTTGGGTAAAAAATGATCCTGATATCCCGAGAATACCAAGGGGCAGTGGGATGGGATGGTATTTTTCACCATTGCCTGTGGGTCGTTTAACCGATAGAATGCGCATATGGGAAATCTCTATATGGTGGCAACACCAATCGGAAACTTGGAGGACATAACACTCCGTGCGCTGCAGACCCTGCGAGATGTCGATGTGATCGCTTGTGAGGATACGCGCCACACACAGCGTCTGCTGAATCACTACGATATCCATAAACGGCTCATAGCGTGTCATGCGCACAATGAGCGGTCATCTGCTGCTGGAATCGTGAAACTCCTCTCCGAGGGGAGTTCTGTCGCATTCGTTTCAGATGCCGGAACACCGGGAATAAGCGACCCTGGAGCACGGGTTGTGCAGGCTGTGAGGGCAGCAGGGTATTCCATAGTTCCCATACCGGGGGTCTCCGCTCTTGCGACGTTGGTCTCAGTAAGCGGCTTCACGGGAAAGACCTTCACCTTCGAGGGGTTCTTGAGTCCGAAATCGGGAAGACGGAAGAGTCGGCTGCAACAGTTGCTTGAGCGGAATGAGGCTTTCATCCTCTACGAATCTCCGTTTCGGATCGTGAAACTCCTTGCCGAACTTTCCGAACTTGCGCCCGATCGGAGCGTATTGATTGGAAGAGAGTTGACGAAAGCTTACGAGGAGCTTGTCGAAGGGAGAGCTCAAGAGGTGGCTCTCAACTTCTCGTCCAGAGATTCGATAAAAGGGGAGTTCGTCCTCTGTGTCTCTGCGAGTGATAAGGATAGGCAGTGATCACGCTTCGAAAACTCGGTTCGTTGGAACCGCGAACCCGGGTTCGCAAGAGCCTGCGGTTGTTGGAGGAGGCGGTACTGCTGCTTCGCCGCGGAGAGCCGGTGGATAGCCGTTATTATGCATCGGTATGTCGTATGGTGGAAGAATCGGAGGTGCCCACGATCTCTACCGAGACGCGAAAGGCGTGTGCTTGTACTATAACGCTTTTCGAATCCGGAATAGTCACCGATCTGCTTTGGTCGCTATCCGACACGGTGCATCTGCTCATGAATGATCTTGGCATGGAGCGAGCGGATTGGGATTTCATCGAAATCGCTGATGGATCTCTCGATGCACTGCAGCGAACCATCCTCCCCTTCACCGTAGTGCTCGATCGTATCCGCTCCCCATTCAACACAGGCTCCATGTTCAGAACAGCCGACTCGTTCGGAGTCTCCTCCGTCCTGCTCGTCGAACCTTCAGCGAGCCCCGAACATCCGAGAGCTCAAAGAAGCGGACGAGGATGCACGGAAACCGTTCTATGGCGCATGCTTGAAGCCGCTGCCGTACGATCCGAATTGGAACAAATGCCGGTATTCGCGTTGGAACTTGGAGGTATCGACTGTGCTGAATTCCCGTTTCCTCGTGAGGGAGCTGTGATAATCGGCTCAGAGGAGCTTGGCGTGAGCCCGGAGATGCTCGAGTTGGCAGATGCCTCCCTGGGAAGGGTCAGTATACCGTTGGCGGGTAGTAAAGGGTCGCTGAATGTTTCCGTCGCATTTGGTATACTCATGCATCAATGGTTCTCTCGGGTGTCCGAACAGGACACCTAGCGAGCCGGTACCACGTAATAAGAGAGATCTGCTATGGGATTGCTGACACCGAAACAGTTGAGCGCAGAAGAGAATTATGTGCGGATGACCGAGACCCCTGTCTCCCGGCTCATTGCTACGCTTGCTGTGCCAACCATAATCTCCATGCTCGTGACGACCTTCTACCATATGGCAGACACGGTATTCGTGAGCCGGCTCGGTACCCAAGCAAGCGGCGCAGTGGGTATTGTCTTCGCACTCATGTCCATCATACAGGCAATAGGTATGACACTGGGGCTGGGGTCGGGGAATTTCGTTGCCCGGTTGCTCGGAGCACGGGAGCATGATAAAGCGAATCAGGTGTTCTCCACCTCCTTCTTTACGGCAATCGGTGTAGGGACGATTCTTCTTGTTCTGGGGGTGAGCTTCCTCTCGCCATTCATGAGATTGCTGGGTTCCACCGAGACCATACTCCCTTATGCGAGAGATTATGGAGGCATCATCCTTTTCGGAGCCCCTTTCATGGCAGCCTCCTTCGTCATGAATACCACACTGAGAGCAGAAGGGAACGCGAGTCTGGGCATGCGCGGGATCGTTGTGGGCTCGTTGCTGAATGTGATTCTCG
>Ga0334895_1001300_pt1 | contig 26040 bp, 28 predicted proteins | sample GraSluR3_MG_7_FD_207229 | JGI IMG/M metagenome (GOLD analysis project Ga0334895, IMG submission 207229) | Sludge microbial communities from methane-producing bioreactor in Wageningen University, Netherlands - Granular Sludge_31_05-R3 | ecosystem: Engineered > Bioreactor > Anaerobic >... | reverse complement strand
CCTCGAAAGAAGAGATAAAAAGAGCATATCGAAAACTGGCGGTACAAAACCATCCCGACCGCAATCCCGGTGACAAGGAAGCGGAGGAGCGTTTCAAGGAGGCTACCGAAGCCTACGAGGTACTGGGAGACGACCAGAAGCGTCAGACCTACGATCAGTTCGGTTTCGCCGGGCTTGAGGGTATGGCCGGAGGCGGAGCCCACGACTATTCCACCGTATTCCGGGATTTTGAGGATATCTTCGGTGATTTCGGAGGAATCTTTGATTCCTTCTTCGGCGGAGGCAGCCGGGGGGGACGGCGCAGGTCGTCGGGAAGCGGCAACCGGGGAGCGGACCTGCGCTACAATCTGGAGGTGTCGTTTCGGGATGCGGTTTTTGGTACCAGGGTGGAGATATCATATCGAAAGAACGCCGTATGTTCTGTCTGCAGCGGAAAGGGAACCACCTCCGGAAGCGGCAAGCGTGTATGTCCCACCTGCGGAGGATCCGGACAGGTGCGCAGAAGCTCCGGGTTCTTTTCGATCGCTTCGCCCTGCCCGACCTGTTCCGGGGAAGGGTATATTATTGAAAATCCCTGTTCCGCATGTGCTGGATCCGGTGTCCAGCCCAAGAACCAGAAAATCAAGGTAACCATACCTCCCGGTATAGAACACGGAAAACGAATCAATATTCCCGGCCAGGGAGACGCTGGATCAAACGGCGGGTCTCCTGGAGACCTGTATGTCTACATAAGCGTAGCTCCCCACACGTTCTTTGAACGGGACAGGAATGATCTATACTGCGTAATACCCATTTCCATGACCCAGGCCGCTTTGGGGGGGGAGATTTTTGTCCCAAGCCTGGATGATAAAAAGATCAAGGTCAAGATCCCCGCAGGAACCCAGAATGGAAAGATCCTTCGAATCAGAAACGAAGGTGTGCCCCATCTGCATAATGCCCAAACCCGGGGGGACCTCTATATAAAGATCAGCGTCTCTGTTCCCACTAAGCTTTCCGGAAAGGCCAAATCCCTTCTTAAAGAACTTTCCGAGCTGGAGGGAGAAAATACTCATCCTGAACCTGTACCCCTTTCTCAATTGAGATAAACAGTTATACTTAAATTACGAGAGGAGGTTCCCCATGGCCAGGAATAAACGCACTCAGCTGGTGGTGGATAAACACTTCCAGCTGAGATTTGTGGGTTCGTTTCTATTGAGCGTGCTGATGGCCCTCGTCATTTTTACCCTGCTTGTGGGGCTCTACTACTGGTTCTCGAACATGGCCGGTGAGAACCTTTTCAGGGAATTCATCACTATCGATCGTCAGGTTATTGAAGAGAGGGTTATCCTGGAAGAGGGGGTTGAGAAGACCGTCAAGGTCCCATCAACCAGGACCATCCTCGGAGTAAAGCGATGGGAACTGGTACTTCCAGCCATACTGATAAATAATCTTGTTATTATGATAATCCTGACCATCTTCGGTATCCGATATTCCCACCGTATAGCGGGGCCTGTCTTCCGAATAAACAGCGATATCGACAAGGTCCTGCAGGGTAAAACGGGAATACGGATCAAACTCCGGGAAAAGGACCGGCTTCAGCAGGTTGCTTTAAAGGTAAACAAGCTGATTCAAAGGCTGGAGAATGCGGAAAAGGGGAATCGTAAAGATTAAAAAGACCAGTGCCGATAGTGAGGATGTGAAGCTGCTGCTTCAACATGCGACCGAGGATACCCCATATGCGTATTTCCGCAGTGACGCTGCTCTTTTTATTGATGTTCGTTCTTTCAGTTTTTCCTACCGAACGGGTCGGTTCAGATGAAAACGGTGACGGCCGTGAAGACACCTGGACTGTATTTGAAGAGGGAAAACGAAAAGCCGTTTATTACGACAGCAATTTTGACGGAAATATTAATTATGCACATATATTTGACAAAGACGGGCTTATGATCGAAGAGCGGCTGGACTTCAATCATGACGGGCACATGGATGATTTTTATTTCTACGACGAAGGTGTCTTGATTCGGAGGGAGATCGATACAAACTTCGACGGTAAGATAGATGTGTGGGTCCATCTGGAAGAAGGCGTATACATTCGCAGGTATGAGCAGGACCTGAACTTTGACGGCAAGATCGATAAGGTAAAAGACTTCAGCGAAAAATGAGTATTTTATGCGGTTTCCATGCAATAGAAGAGGCTCTCAAGTCGGCCGGGAAGGGTAAAGCAACCCTGTATGTTTCCGGAAAAGGACCAAGAATCAAAAAGATCGAAGAGCTTGCATCCCGTCAGGGAATTCCCCTCGTGCGGCTATCATCTCGTGAACTTTCTGATATTGTATCCGGCGATCATCGCGGTATAGCACTTTCCATTGAAGGCTACACACCGGAAAGTTCATTCGAAGCTTTTCTTGCATCCATAAACGATAGTCAGACCACTCTTCTGGTCCTGATACTGGATGGTATTACCGATCCCCACAATTTCGGAGCTATCCTGCGCTCAGCGGATCAGTTTGAGGCTGATTTTGTCTGTATTCCGGAACGACGTGCTGCTTCGGAAACCGAGGTTGTAGCCAACAGTTCTGCCGGGGCGGTGCATCATGTGCCCTTTGCCCAGGTTCCTAATCTTTCCCGGGCGGTGGAGAAACTGAAAAAGCACGGCTTTTGGGTATACGGGGCTGCCATGGGAGGGGACCCGATCCATTCAGTGGATCTCAGCGGGCGGACTGCTGTTGTTCTGGGCAGTGAAGGTCGGGGTATTTCCGCCAATCTGGCCTCCCACTGTGACGCAGAAATTGCAGTTCCTGCGAAGGGCAGGCTGGACTCCCTGAATGTTTCGGTGGCCGCGGGTATCATCCTCTACGAGATCCGGCGTCAGCAGAACTGGTAGATCAGCTTATCTGGGAAGTCCTATCCTCCCAGGCGGCCAGAAGGTCGCCACAGCTTTACCAAGGATATTCTTTTCTTCCAGAAGATACGGATCCAGCAGCGAAAAGTACATGATGGAGACGGAGTCCTGCTTATCCAGGGAACCCAGACTCCGCCCCGAGTGGGAGTGCCGGAAATCAAGGGAATTGTAACGGTTGTCTCCCATAAGAAAATAGCTTCCCCGGGGAATATATGCATCCCGGTCTTCGGGTACGGGGGGGAAGTTCCGGTTGTCGTAGAACTCGGTCAGGTAACGGAAGAGCTCCTCGGCATCCTTCTGGGCTGATACAAAATCCACCGAAGAAGAAATCTCCGCCGGGGTTGCTCGGTTTTTTACAAAATCTGCGAAAAGCTGAAGCCGCTGGATCTGCTGGATTTTAAAAATAAGGTTGAGCTTCTTTGCGGATTCTTCATAGGGATTATCCGCCCCTGTTCCTGCCGAAACCAGTCCGGCCTCTACATACTCCTCCAGATCCCCGGCGTTTCGTGTAAGGCTGTCCAGCAATAGCAGGATATCGTAACGGTAGGAGTCGGCATACTGGAAGGCCTTGAGGCCGATAGATTCAAGGCGGATACGGATCTCTTCGAGAAGTTTTTCCGGCTTGTTCCCCCGCTGGAGCATCTGCCCGATCAGGTTTGTTTCGAGATATTCAACATCCGAAGCTGAAAAGCTGTCCAGGTCTTTGCGAAGGGATTCCCACAAACGTTTCAGTTCCAGACTCAGTCCGTGGATATCGGCAGCAGCTTTGAAGGTATCCCAGTACTCGAGCATCTGGCGTGTCGAGGCATCCAGGGGCATGTATTCTATCTTCTGCCGGATTTCGCCGGGCTGAGCATACAGATCGACGTGGGAATAACTTGTATCCTCTTCAAGGGGAACATAGTCTGTGCCCCTGCGCTTTACATACAGTGTATCGTCGATCATCATCAGCTTTTCGCCGGGTTCACCGACAAGCCGTTTTACTATAAAGCGCTTACGGGGCATCCCGTTTTCGTCCCGGTCGATATCTACCATTGTCAGGGTTATATAATAGATAAACTGCTGAAAAACCCGTCGGGCGAGTGTTTTGTGGGTATACTCGGGGCTTTGAAATACAACAATATCTCCCCGTTCCGGTCTGGAAAGAACAGGCAGACGCCATTTGGTGAGGGGTATGGCCGGACCGGACTGAAATTTGGTTACCAGAGTACGGTCCTTTATCAAATAGGTCGGTACCATGGATTCGGTGGGAATCACATAGAGTTGAAAAATAAAATGCTGCAGAATTATTACGATGATAATGGACTGCAGCACAGCATCGACGTTTTCCCATATCGCGGTTTTCAGGGGCCGTTTTATGTGCTTTTCCTTTTGCTGTTTGCGCAGTTCCTTCTGATCATTCTTTGATACGTAGACTCCCCAGGATTTCTGAAAAGGGGGGTACCACAGACTCAGATAGAAAGAGGCCGCCAGCAGAGTGGATACGAAGGAACTTGCCCACAGGCGGGTATAGGCGGGATCATTTATCAATCCGGACATCTCCCAGGACATCCGGGGAAGGTTGTAGAAAACATACACAAATACGATAAAGTATCCGGCATAGGTCTTTGCCCGTTTGTACCAGCGCGAATCTTCCTGTACAAACAGGTGATACAGAAAAAAACTGTTGAAGGATATAATCAGGAGTTTTATCCCCAGAGATGTAAGCAGGGCCCAATCAACGCTGCGGAATCCTGTAAAAAATATGGAAAACAGGGAATCCAGTGTCCAGACAAGCAGTAGAAGGGCTGGCAGATACCAGGAAGGATTATTCCGCTGTCGGTGTATCAGCGTGGCAATTTGGGTCTTCATAAAGAAGGATAGTAGTGGGTTGCCGTAAAAATGGCAACCCGGAAAAAAACATCGCTAAGCGGAAAGTTGTACTTTCAGAATCCTTTCGGCCAGATGCACAGCGTTCAGGACCCCCTGTTTTCCGATCCCCATGGTTGCAACGGGAATCCCCTTGGGAAGCTGCAGGATGGAAAGCAGAGCATCGATTCCGCTCAGAGCCCCGGCTATGAGCGGTACGCCGATTACAGGCTTTGAGGAAATGGAGGCGACCACTCCCGGCAGTGCGGCGGACAGTCCGGCAGCAGCGATAATCAGTCGATAGTTGTCCTGGTTTTCCTTGAGAAACTTCTGAAGCTCCTCCAGGTTGCGGTGGGCGGAATAAACCTCGAGATCGAAGGATATATCCTTCTCCTTCATCAGGTCCACGGCGGGCTGCACTGCTTCCTTGTCCGATTCAGATCCGATTAATACCAGAATATCTTTCATGCTTGCATCTCCTGTTTCCCGGCGGCCCTGGGCTCCATACACCGGTTTATGCTTTCGTCTTTACGTCTCGCTGAAGAATTTATTACCGATGTCCGGTCTGTACCAGGCGCCCTGGAACCGGACTTCCGGAACTATCGAATAGGCCCTGGCCCGGGCGTTTAAGGGGCTGGAGCCTAATCCGACAACGGTAAAGGAACGGCCTCCTCCGGTGAGGATTTTTCCCTCCGTGCTCAGGCTCGTTGAGGCGTGAAAAAGGACGCAGTCTTTTCCATTATCCTTGGGAAGATTCTCTACAGCGATGCCCTTCCGGTATGCTCCCGGATACCCACCGCTTGCAACCACAACCCCAAGGGCCGATTTTTCGGATATCCGCAGGGGAAAATCGTCAAGTTTTCCCTGTGCCATAGCGTCTATCAGGTTCCCGATATCCGATTCAATCAAGGGCAGCAACACCTGGGCTTCGGGGTCGCCGAAGCGGACGTTATACTCCAGCAGCTTCGGACCGGATTCGGTAATCATGAGTCCGAAATAGAGGACCCCGGTGTACATGAGATTCTCCCTTACGAGACCCTTCATGGTCGGTTTTACGACTTCCTCTTCTATCTGAGACAGAAGGCCGTTGGAAACCGTGGGCACCGGGCAGATTGCACCCATTCCGCCGGTGTTGGGTCCGGAATCATCTATCCCTGCTTTTTTAAAGTCGGCGCAGGGGGGAAGAAGCAGATAGTTTTTACCGTCCAGCAGGGCGAAGATGGAGACTTCGAAACCTGTAAGGAACTCCTCCAGTATAAGGCTGTCTTCCCTTAGTACCTCTTCTCCGAAAGTCTGGAGTTCGTCGGTGTTGTCGGATTCAAGGACCCCTTTTCCTGCAGCAAGTCCGCTCTTTTTCAATACGACTTTTCCGTTCCTGGCCGCGATTTCTTTACTCAGTTGTTTTGGGGTGCTGATTTCTCTGCATGCGGCTGTAGGAACCTTGTTGCGGAGCATGAAGTTCTTGGAGAACTTTTTACTGGCTTCCAGCTGAGCCGGGATTTTTTCGGGGCCTATCACCGCAATCCCCGCGGTTTTCAGGGAGTCTGCAGCACCTGCTGCGAGCGGGTCCTCGGGTCCAATTACCACATGAGTCACCTTGCGGCTTAGTGCCGCTTCGGTAATAGCCACCGGATCCGCCGGATCGATGTCGGCAAGGTTTTCTCCAAGTTCATCAGTGCCGGCATTTCCCGGTGCTATGTACAAGGCCGAGATGCGCTTGCTGGTGCTGAATTTCCAGGCTAAAGCGTGTTCCCTGGCTCCGGAACCTACGATAAGTACCTTCAAACAGACGCTCCTTGTTATTATGTAGGTGATTTATTACATCCGTATTTGCGTGTCCCCGGGACAGAAACGATCCTTAGCCGATATTCCCTTCGAGGATGTTCAAGATTACCTCAGGATAGAGGCGATGTTCAAGTGCGTGAATGCGGGCTTCAAAGTCCTCGAGACTTTCGCCCTCGCAGCGGAGGATCCTCCCCCGACGGATTATCGGTCCGGTGTCCAGCCCGTAATCTACCCGGTGTATCGTAATCCCCAGTTCCCTGTCACCGGAGTGGTAGCTCTCTTCAATGCCGTGGGTTCCAGGATATTTGGGCAACAGACTCGGGTGGACGTTGATTATGCGGTCCTTGTAGGCATCCACCAGCACCGGCGTGAGCAGGCGCATGAAGCCTGCCAGGGCTATAAGATCGATGGAATAGGGCTTCAGTCGGGTCAGCAGCTCCTTTTCCGTCTCCTCCCTGGGTTTCTCCCTGCTGTATTCAATGTTTTCCACCGGTATTCCCGCGGCCTGTGCACGTTGTCGGACATAGGCCGTTTTTCTGTCGTATACCAGGAGTGCCAGTCTGTGGGATGATCCTTTCAATGCGTCGGCGATGGCCTGAAAATTCGATCCGCTGCCGGAGGCAAAAACTGCAAGATTCGCCATCTCAGGCTTTCACCGTATCAACCCTGCCAATGGGAAGCGCCCGTATTTTCCTGTCTTCGCAGAGCTTGAGCAAGCTGGCTTCTTCCGCCCGGGGAACGACAAGAGCTATGCCGATTCCCATATTGAACACCCGGTACATCTCCTCGATTTCTATGTCACCATAGCCCTGTATGGCATCGAAGATCGGCGGGACGGGCCAGTCCCGGTTCAGGACCGGACGCAGTCCGTCGGGCAGAATCCGGATAATATTTCCCTCAAGTCCGCCTCCGGTTATATGGGCCGCACCGAGAACAAGGCCGGACTCGATCAGTGGAATCAGCTCTCTTACATAGATTTTGGTTGGAGTCAGAAGTTCTTTCATGAGTCCGGTCTCGGATTCGGGAATCGCTTTTCGTGCCAGGGAGAGTCCGTTGGAATGAACCCCCGTAGAGGGCAGTCCGATTATCAAATCTCCGGGACGGATTCGCTCTTTTTTGGGGAGCATGCGGGATTTCTCAACCAGACCAACAGCAAAACCCGCCAGGTCGAACTCGCCGGGGGCGTAGAGATCGGGCATTTCAGCTGTCTCGCCTCCGGCAAGGCGGCATTCTGCGTCCTCGCATCCGGCAACGATACCCTCAAGCATAGGATGGAGTATGGATTCGTCCAGGCCTCCTATGGCTATATAATCCAGAAAGAGCATCGGCTTCGCAGCGCAGACAATCAGATCGTTTACACTCATGGCCACAAGGTCGATTCCCACGGTGTTGTAGGTCCTCAGTTTCTGGGCAATCAGTAGCTTTGTGCCTACGCCGTCCGTGCAGGAGAGCATAACCGGTTCCCTGTATCCCGCCAGGTCCAGCTCCATTCCTCCGGCGAATCCGCCAATTCCCGGCCCCAGGGCGGGGGATTTTATTGACCCTATAAAGCGGGCAAAACGGTCACCCCCTTCGATGTCGACTCCTGCTTCCTTGTAGGTGCTCATAATGGGATTCTCCTTGTAATAATCTAGGCTTCCCGGGGCTTAACCGGATATTCCCCGGTGAAACAGGCGTAACAGTAACCTTTGCCCTCTTTAAGGCATTCCATCAGCCGGGGAATCTTCAGGAACTTTACGCTGTCCGCTCCAATGTGCGCGGCGATACCCTCCGGGTTCAGGGAGTTGGAAATCAGCTCTTTTCGGGTTGGTATGTCTATTCCGTAGTAGCAGGGAAATTTAATCTCCGGCGCGGAGAGACGCAGGTGGACCTCCCTGGCTCCAGCTTCGCGCATCAGGGAAATCAGAATGCGGCTTGTTGTTCCCCGCACCAGAGAGTCGTCCACGAGAATAATCCTCTTGCCCCGAACGACCTCCCGGACCGGATGAAGCTTCATGCGTACCGCAAGTTCCCGCTGGGATGTGGTCGGAAGGATGAAGGAACGTCCGGCATAATGGTTACGCGTCAGCCCCTGTTCAAAGGGAAGGCCGGACTTTTCAGCGTAGCCCAGGGCGGCACTGTTTCCCGAATCAGGTACAGGCATTACCAGGTCCGCCTCTACGGATTCGTCCAGTGCCAGGGCGGCACCCATGGCCTTGCGGGTCAGGTGTACGGACTCGCCAAAAACCAGGGAATCGGGTCGGGCAAAATAGATAAGTTCAAAAACACAGCGTTTTGGTTCTGTTTTTGGCGCAAAGCTTTCGCTTTTTATACCCGATGAATCAATATGTATGATTTCTCCTGCCTCGACCTCCCGGAAGTTTCGTATTTTCAGCATATCCAGGGCACAGGTTTCGGAGGCGACCACCGTAAGGGAGTCGGAGAAACCAATGTACAGGGGACGAAATCCCCAGGGATCCCGTATGGCTATCAGCTGATCATCGTGGAGCATAACCATGCTGAAGGCGCCTTCCAGTTGTTCCAGAGTCTCAATCAGTGCCGATTTGAAGTCCGGCTGTCTGGAACGGGCTATCATATGCAGTATAAGTTCGGTATCCGAGGTGCTTTGGAAAATCGAACCCTCAGCGGAGAGTTGTGTGTTCAGAAAAGCCGCATTGGATATGTTCCCGTTATGGGCGATGGCGGCGGAACCTTTATTGCAGGAAGCTGCCAGGGGCTGGGCATTTTCAAGCCGGTTGCCCCCGCGTGTGGAATAACGGACGTGCCCGATTCCCAGTGTCGAGGGGTGAGGTTTTTCAAGGTATCTGGACAAAACCGTGGAGACCATCCCCAGGTCCTTGTATGTTACGAAGCGGCCGGTACCGTCTTCCGGGATCTCTTTGCGGTAGCAGATGCCGGCACTCTCCTGTCCCCGGTGCTGCAGGGCAAAGAGACCGTAAAAAAGCTTTTCCGGAATGTTGTCGGGATTGGCGCTGTGAACTCCCACAACGCCACAGTGATGCCTGAGAGAATCGCTTTGCTGATCCATTGAAAAGATATACCACCCTTTGACCGGCAGGGTCAACCGCAGATCCGGGTTAAAGGGAGCTGAAATCGACTTTTCTCGGCCGCCGGCTGAATAAGTCCGGGTCAATCCTGCAGAGAAGCGAGAAAATCAGAGAAGTGTTCGCGGTATTCCGTCAGGTGTTCGCAGTGCACCAGCTGGTTCCGGAAGGCTGCGGATCCGCTTATGCCTTTTGTGTAGGAGCAGAGCTGCTTTTTCATCTCCTTGACGGCCAGGGCTTCGCCTTTTAGCGCGACACAGCGTTCCAGGTGGCGCAGTGCAGTCTCTATCCGTTCCCGGGGAGTTGGCGGGGGGAGGACTCCAAGGCCTGCGAGCAGGGAACGTATCTCCCGGAACAGAAAGGGATTACCCAAAGCTCCCCGGGCAACCATCACTGCATCGCATCCGGTCTGTTTGAGCATGTTCCGCGCATCCTCCGCAGTGAATATATCCCCGTTTCCTGTAACAGGCACCTCCACAGCCTCTTTCAGGCGGGCGATCTGTTCCCAGTCGGCTTTTCCTCCGTAGCCCTGGCTTCGGGTTCGCCCGTGAAGGCTTATCATGGATGCTCCGGCATCCTGGGCCCTGAGGGCAGCTTCGATAAAGGTGTAGTTCTGATGATCCCAGCCTGTGCGGAGCTTTACGCTTATGGGCAAGCTGGTCGCTTTTTTCATGGCCCTCACAATCTCCCCGATCTGGACAGGGTCCTTCATGAGGGCCGCCCCGGCGCCGGTTTTTATGACCTTCGGCACCGGGCATCCGCAGTTGAGATCTACGACAGCCGGCGCAAGGGGTGTAATGCACTCCATTGCCGCAGAAGCACTTTCCGGAGAGGAGGTAAATACCTGGATTCCGTAGTTGTTTTCATTTCTGCCACGGACAAGGAGATCCCGGGTTTTCCGGTTTTCCCTGATCAGGGCTTCGCATGAGACCATTTCGGTAAAGCAGAGGTCTGCCCCGGCATCCACTGCGAATTCCCGGAAAGCCGCATCAGTGAAACCCGCCAGTGGGGCACACAGGATGTTCCCTTCCAGGACCACAGTGCCCAGTCGCAGGGGCTTCAACAGAAAGACGGGCATGTAGGGATCTTCCGCTTACTCCTGGATTCCGAAGAAGCGGCAGGCGTTATTGTAGAGAATATCCGCCATCTCTTCGGTATCCAGCCCTCTCAGCTCCGCCAGAAACTCAGCGGTAGCGCCGATATAGGAGGGGCGGTTCCGTTTGCCCCGGTAGGCGGCTGGAACCATGAAAGGGCTTTCGGATTCGATGAGCATGCGGTCCAGGGGCATGTTCAGCGCCGTTTCATGAAGGTTCTTGGCATTGCGGTAGGTAACGTTCCCCGCGAAAGAGATGTACAGGTTGAGCTCCAGGGCCTGCCTGGCGTATGCCCAGTCCTCGGAATAACAGTGGAGTACGCCGCCCCTGGGTGGAAGCTTTTCTGTGAGAATATCCAGTACGTCACTTCCGGCTTCACGGTTATGAATGATTACAGGATAATCCAGCTTCGCTGCCAGCTCCAGCTGTCGGATAAAGAGCTCGATCTGGGAGTCCCGATTGCCGAATTTACGGAAATAATCGAGACCTATCTCTCCAATAGCGACAATGTTGTCGTATCCGGAGCCCTCTATGATTTTTCTTTCCCAATCTTTGCCCGGATGCGAAACTTCTGATGGAGAAACGCCGATACTGTGATATATATAGGTTGCAGTCTTCAGGTTTTCGTAGACCTGAAAAAAGTCCTGCAGATTATTGCAGATGGAGATAATATGCTGAACCCCGGCCTGTCTGGCCTCAGAAACAATAATAAGCTGATCAATGGGGTCTTCATTGATAAGCCCTATATGCGCGTGAGTGTCAAAAAACTTCATGTCGGCTTCCATTGTGTGAAGATTACGCAGAATACTTACGTATACAACCGTAAAGTATCACGAAGTATCGACGGCGTCAATAATTATTTGACAAAGTTTTATCAACATGGTAATCTTTGCCCAATCAGGGTATTAAACTCCAGTCCCCGAGGAGAAGGTTGTGTCCCCCGCTAACCAGTACAAAAAAGTGGAAAATAAACTGTTCCTTGCCCTAGGATCGATGTTTTTTCGTTTGTTTTCTGCTGTCGGACGATTTTTCAACTCGATAATTGCCATCGGGAAACAGCGCTTCACCGTAATGTTCATACCCCACTCGGAAAAAAAGATCTTCAATTTTAAGATATCCGTTTTCGCGATGATCTTTTTTGCCGCTCTCCTTTCGGGGGTTGTTACCTTTTTCTTTTATTATGGAACCCATTACTCAGGAATCTCCTCCCTGCTCAAGGACCGCTCCGTTAGCCTGGAGGGTACCCAGGCCAATCTGGAACTCATCCGGGACGAGATTGCCTCCCTGAAGAAATCTTCCAGGGTCTTTGAAACCTCTCTGAACGAGGCCCTGTCTACCCTTGGGCTTCAGGAACGCAGCAAGGGACAGCCGAGTGCGGATGGAGACCTGTCAAGCTTTCTCGGTATGGAGCAACAGCAGGAAGGTGTAATGCGGGAACTCAGTGATCTCCAGAGTATGGGGGCACTGTTTCTTGACTCCGCCAGGTCCCTGGAGAGTATTTCAAAACTGCTCTCGGCCCAGGGAGATCTGCTGTATGATCTGCCTTCCATCTGGCCGGTTGAAGGCGGTATAGGACGGATTACAAACCCCTTCGGTCCGGCGGAGCACCCCTTTACCAAGCAGTGGTATCTGCATAAGGGTATTGATATCGCTTACGGGTACGGAATCCCCATTATTGCCGCAGCTAACGGTAAGGTTGTGGAGCGAAAGTACGAACCCCTGGGATTTGGAAACTATCTTCTTATCCGCCATAAATACGGCTTCTATACAAAATACGCCCACATGGGCCGGGTCTATGTTCGGGAAGGGGATTCGATTACCCAGGGGCAGCGTATCGGTACCATGGACTCCACGGGTCTTTCCACAGGACCCCACCTCCATTATGAAGTTCGTATAGGATCGCAGGTAGTTGACCCCGCGCGGTTCCTGAATATTAAATAACGGCAGCTCTAACAGCACAGACTTGTTTCCCGTCTTTTCCCTGCGGCATGCGTTTTGGCTTGAAAAACAGGCGCTTAACGATTAGTATAAGCCCAGGGACCTTCTTGAACCTGGTTTTCCTGTAATGGACAGGAAGAGTAGTTTTCGCGGTTCCCCGCAAATTATAAAACTCGTGGCGGCATAGTATTGTATGAGTGACGTTATCGGCGCAGAGGGCGCTTTTATTAATTCGTTTATCGGCGAAGGGACCCGCTTTGAAGGGAATCTGTCCCTAACCGGACTCCTGAGGATAGATGGTGATTTTCTGGGAACCATACGAACCGAAGGAAAGGTTCTTATAGGCAAAAGCGGAAGAGTGGAAGGTTCCGTTTCGGCCCGAACCGTTGTTGTCGGAGGAGCGGTCAAGGGAGATATCTCCTGCACGGAAAAGCTGGTAATTCTCTCTTCCGGGCTGATGCTCGGGAATGTACGTTCCCCCCGGCTGATAGTAGAGGAAGGGGTTATAGTAAACGGAGAATGCCGGATAAGCGGAGATCGGGATATTTCCCTCGACGCTCCCGATACCGCAGTATATCAGCCCTTTGAGGCTGCCCGGAAATAGGAAGAAGTGTGGACCGGATCGATCCCTTGACAGGCGCTCCCATCCCTTTCCATCGGAACGAAAAACGCCGGGTCGAAAAAAAGGGTGAGATAAAACGGGATTTCCGGTCCTTTGTTCGATCAGTCGATGAAGCGGACAGTATGCTCGATCTGCCCGATATTCCGGATGGAGCCGACCTTGAGGGAATCCTGGATGAGATACATCAGGCCGGGGAGCGTCTCTCCGAGGATCCGGGAATGAAGAACGTTCTTGCCTACAAGCGTATCGTCAAGGCTTTTCTGCGATATGTGGTAAAAAATACCCGGCGGATCGAACACCAGGAAGGCGCCCGCCTGAGTATCTTCAAGGCGCCGAAGCGCTACACCCTTATATCGGTGGTTGATAAAAAGCTTGAACAACTGGCTGCCGGGATTCTTCAGAATCAGTCTGATAAACTGGAAATTCTAAAAAAAGTTGAAGAGATCCAGGGACTTCTTGTCGATCTGACGGGATAATCCCAAAACAGAGGTTTATGTATGGAAAATAATCAGGAACTGCACAAGGATTCCTGCTGTTATAGGATAAAGGTCGTCCACTCCAGCGAGACTCACCTCGCTGTCTTTCCCAAGGATGATCCCCTTGCCAGGGGGGATATGCTGATCGTTGACTCCCGTTACGGTAAGGATCTGGCGCTTGTACTGGGAAATTCATGCTGCTGCGATAAAGCCGCGGATAAAGGAGAGATGATCAATATTATCAGGCGTGCCAACGATTCCGACATGAAACGGCACGAGGAAAACCTGGAACGGGAACATGAGGCTCTGCAGGTCTGCCGTGAAAAGGTGGATGCCAGAGGACTTGATATGAAGCTTGTATCCGCCCATTACCTGGATGAAGAGTCCAAGCTGCTCTTTTTCTTTACCGCCGAAGCCCGGGTTGATTTTCGAGAACTTGTAAAAGATCTGGTGGCGGTTTTCAAGACCCGGATTGAGCTTCGGCAGATCGGGGTTCGGGATGAGTCCCGGGTATTGGGAGGCATAGGGGTATGCGGGAGGGTCCTCTGCTGTAACGGAATTACCGACAAGCTGAACCCTGTTTCCATCAAGATGGCGAAGGAGCAGAACCTGAGCCTCAATTCCATGAAGATTTCCGGTCCCTGTGGCCGTCTTTTATGCTGTCTCTCCTATGAATATGATTTTTACCGGGAGGAAAAACGTTCCTTTCCTCCCGAGGGGGCCCGTATTCCATATAACGGCCTGACCTACAAGGTCGCGGAGGTTAACGTTCTGTCCAAGACTGTGAAGCTCCATTCAAGCGAGGGTGGGGTCACGGATGTTCCGGTGGCCAGTTTTGAACGGGACGGAGAAACCAGGAAATGGAAAATTCTCAGGATTGACGAGGACTAGCGACCTTGACTCCTGATCTCCAGGCATGATAGATTGAGTCACGTTTTTCTGATGTATAAAATCGTATCCGCAGTATCTGGTATGACTGCGTATTTATTTCTTGGGAAGGAGTTAAGCGATGGCGCAGATAAGCAAGAATGCCCGTGCAGGTTCCGCAACTCAGCGTTTTGAGTGCTCTTGCGGCGGCGAGGTCAAGATGAAGTCGATTTTTGCGAATGGACGCTTGCGAAACGTCGCAGAGTGTGAAAAGTGCAAACGCACTGAGCGGCGCCCACGGGATTTCAGATAGTCCCCGCGAATATTAACTAACGCAGGGCCGCACGTACGTGCGGCCTTTATTGTATTGACAGGAAAGGATTTATCTGGTACTTTACCAGATCGAAACCAGCCTTATTTTTACCAACATGGGGGGTAGTACGTTGCCTGGAAAAGGTTCCGCCGCTAAGCGGCATCGTCAGAGCCGGGAACGCAGAATGCGTAATCGTATTCGCAGAAGCAGCATTCTCACGGCCAAAAAGAACTTTTTAAAAGCTGTTCGCGATAAAGATTCGGCCGAAGCCGAAAGCCGGTATCAGACAGTGGTTAAATTGATCGATACCGCAGCTGGAAAAGGTGTATATCATCAAAACACGGCTGCACGAAAAAAATCTCGACTCAACAAAGTTCTTAAACAGTTGAAGCAAGGAAGCGAGGCTTAAAGCAGCCTCGTTTCCGAACTGAAATCTGGTTTTCGAGGAAGGAGCTGCGCAGGTGAGTAACAAGCTCACAAAAGCCGAAATAATCGATAGTATATTCGAAAAGACCGGCGTTAACCGCAAGGATGTCCATCGGATTCTTGACGAGTTTTTTGATCAGCTGAAAGATGGTCTAAAGGAAGATCGGGTTGTTGAACTGCGCGGATTTGGTACCTTTGAAATCCGAACCCGTAAGGGCCGTGAAAAGGCTCGTAATCCGAAAACCGGCGAGATCGTACCGGTAAGCGCGCATGGGGTAGCAGTTTTTCGTCCCGGTAAGGAACTCAAACAGATTGCCTGGCCCCTGCGAACCTGATTGATAGACATCGCTTAAGGCAAAGACATGAAAACTGTCATTTCACCTGGTATCGTCGCAATTAAACTGCGGTCTCTTGGAATAGACCTGTTTTTACTGATTCTATCAGCCCTGTTTTTTTCTCTCTCTTTTCCAAGTTTTCTTTCGACCCGGGGCTGGGGATTCCTGGCGTATATCTCCATTGTTCCCGCTTTTATAGTCGTACACCGTTGCGGCTGGATCTCCTCCTTTTTCCTGGGCTGGTTTTACGGACTTGTTTCGTATGCCTTGTTCAATTACTGGCTTGCGATTTTTCATCCCCTTGCCATTTTTATTGTCCCTCTTATTTATTCCGCCTATTTTTTCGTACTTTTTCCCCTTCTCAAGGCCGCAGACCGGTTTTTTCCGAAATACGGATACCTGGTGCAGATACTCCTCTGGATGGGCTATGAGTTCCTCAGGACCCAGGGCTTTCTGGGATATCCTTACGGCAATCTGGGTTACTCCCAGTACCTGTATCTTCCGCTTATTCAGATATCTTCGCTAACCGGAATGTGGGGAGTCTCCCTGCTGGTAATCTTTCCATCAGCCTATATCGGCAACGCCCTGAAGAAAATCAACCGTGAATATGCCCTCCGCTTTTTTCGTGAGCACCGGATCGATGCTGCTGTGTGGATTCTTGTGCTGGTCCTCGCTGTGGTGGGAGGGGTTCTGGTTATGGAGGAGTATCAGGACGAACCCCAGTGGAAGGTCGCGCTGATCCAGCAAAACGAGGATCCATGGAAGAACAGTATCGAAGCATATAAAAGCGCTCTCGATGCCCTGATACACCTGTCCGACAGGGCCCTTGAAGAGAACCCCGACATAGTCATCTGGTCCGAGACGGCCTTTGTGCCCCGTATCGTGTGGCACAACCGCTATCGTACATCAAGGCCTCATTACGAACTCGTCAGAGACCTGCTCGATTATCTGGCGGAACAGGATGTCCCCTTTGTTGTGGGGAACGATCATGCCGAGAACAGCGCCGCTCCGGGAGAGCCTCTTGTACCCGCCGACTATAACGCTGCCATTCTTTTTGAAAAGGGCGAGATTGTCGAAATATACCGGAAGACCCATCTTGTTCCTTTTACCGAGCACTTCCCCTATGAGAATATCCTGCCGGGTATGCACCGTATGCTGATTGAGGCGGATACCCATTTCTGGGAAAAGGGTACGGAATATACGGTATTCGAGTCCGCCGGGGTGAGGTTTTCCACTCCCATCTGTTTTGAGGATGTGTTCGGCTATCTAAGCCGTGAGTTCGTACTCCGGGGAGCTCAGGTTATCGTCAACATGACCAACGATTCATGGTCAGGCTCCGTTGCGGCGGAGATGCAGCATGCGGGAATGGCGGTTTTCCGCGCCGTTGAGAACAGGCGCAGTGTTGTTCGCAGTACCAACGGCGGCATCACCTGTGTAATAGACCCTGACGGACGCATTACCGCTGAGCTTGAACCCTTTACTGCCGATTATCTGATTGCCGATGTGCCCATCCATGACAGCCGCACTACACTGTATACCCGTTTTGGTGACTGGTTTGCCTGGCTGATGCTGATGAGCGGGATAATAGCGCTGGTCTACGGTTTTTTACGGCAAAGCCGACATTGACAAGCCGGGCGACATATAGGAAGATATCGTATAGGAACTGATAATGAACGCAAAGACAAAGATTCTGATAGTCGATGACGAACCGATAAACCGTGATTTCTTTGATGTAATGCTCAGCAAACTGGGGTTCCAGGTAACCAAAGCTGAAGACGGTGAAGAGGCGCTTGAAAAACTTCGAAAAGATCGTCCTGATCTGATCATTCTCGATAATATCATGCCCAAGATGTCGGGCTGGAAACTGACGAAAATCCTGAAGACCAGCGAGGATTACACGGAGTTCAGCGATATTCCCATTATAATGTTCTCTGCCATGGACGATGTAAAGGACAAGATAGAGGGCTTCGAGCTCGGTGTGGAGGACTATATTACAAAACCCTTCAATTTTTCCGAGGTTCTCGCACGGATACGCGCCGTTCTGCGCAGCAGGGAGCTTTCACGTCAGGTTGTTCAGAAAGAACGGAAGATTGCTTCCATTGAATCCCTGAATCAGTCCCTCATCTACTTTACTCAGCATCTGAAAGAGCCGGTGGAAGCTCTTCAGAAACGGGTCGAAACCCTGGATGTGAACTCGAAGAAAGAGATTCAGGATTTTGTGGAGGCGGTGCAGGTGGAGACCAAGCAGGTGCTTGTCACCCTTCACAGCCTGGAGGATGAAATCCGGGATCTTCAGAAGCGACCTGAGCTGCAGGAAGAGGCGGATGCCGATCTGCTCGAGGATCTGGAAAAAAGATTCCAGAAGCATTTTTCCAGCTGGAAGGAGAACCAGGAGGTTCCAGAGGTTTCCTCGTGATTTCAGAAGAGAAAAAAAAAGTATTGGATCTTTTCAGCCAGGGAAGAAAACAGTATAAACTTATGGAGTTCGAAAAAGCCCGGCAGCTTTTTTCCCAGGCATTGGAGATCGATCCTGAAGACGGACCCTCGAAGGTATACTACCTTCGATGCAAGCATTATATTGAGAATCCGCCTCCCGAAGATTGGGACGGCGTATTTGTAATGAATACAAAATAACAACGGATATACAGGCGCATGGCGATCATCAACTCCAACAGACTTGAAATTCCGACCACCACGCTCGGCAGTGCTACATCCTTCGCGGGAGATTTAAGCTTTAATACCTCTCTGAAAATCCAGGGGCGTTATTCCGGACGGATAGAGTCCAAGGGACCCCTCCATATTGCTCCCGGAGCCCATGTGGAAGCTGATATTGCAGTTGGATCGGTGGTTGTTGCCGGCACGGTTGTGGGGAATATTACGGCCTCCAAACGTCTCGAGATCGAAGCTACCGGGACTGTTATCGGCAATATAAAGACCCCGAAACTGAAGGTGGCTGAGGGGGTCTCCTTTCGTGGCAACTGCGATATGCTGGAGGGCGGCGATACTATAGATATCTTCTCCGCTGCTCCGGATAAACTGAAAAAGATTCTGACCCATACGCATTGACAGCATGGATCGATTATATAAAGAATCTTTGACTATTCTCGGAATTTCCCCTGAGGGGGTAAAAAAGCGCCTTGGCGATTGCGGGACAGAGATGAAGGAACCGGATTGTGTTTCCAGTGCCTACGGAACAACTATACGTTGGAATCCGGGCCATGAATCCGGAAATATAAAGCTTATTGAGCGGTGCTGTGCTCCTTTCGTCGTTCCCGGCGACCTGAGTCCCGCCAGGCTGCTTGTTCAGAGTGCACTCAGGGAGCGGGCTTTGCTGGTTTTTGCAGAGTCCTGCACCGGAGGGCTTGCCGGATCGATGCTGACAGGAATAGCAGGAAGTTCGGATGTTTTCTGGGGATCCATGGTTACCTATGCAAATGAAGCAAAAGAGCGGGTGCTTGGGGTTTCCTGCATTCCAGCCCACGGAGCAGTGTCCGAAGCTACCGTAAAGGCTATGGCGCAGGGTGCAATAGAGCTTTCCGGTGCGTCTGCTGCTCTTGCAGTATCTGGAATCGCCGGGCCAGGGGGCGGAACTCCGGACAAGCCTGTAGGAACTGTGTGGTTCGCTTTCATGTATCGCGAGAAGATGCAAACCTTACAATGCGTGTTCAGCGGCAAACGGGCCCAGGTCAGACGCAAAGCAGCTGCTGTGGCCCTGGCCGGACTCGCAAATCAAATAGATGGGGCTTTACTTGACACCGAATGGATAGCTGATTATACTTGTTATTAACTGTTTCACGCATTTATGCTCGGTCTGATGATCTGAAACCGGGCCTCCTTATATAACGTATAACGGAAATCCAAATCATGCAAATCTGCCAGGGTGTGAATATTGATTAATCCCCTACCACATGGAGTACATACATGGCCTTACTTCGTAAGCGTAGCACCATGAAAAACGCTAGTGAACACGAGGAGTCGCAAGTGGAAACCTCCGAAACGGCACAAAATGAATTAAGTCTTGCAGAGAATTCAGCGTTTCAGGAAGACGAAAGCAGTAACGGCAAAGCGCCGGAGGATACCCAGGAGTCTTCGAAGAAACGAAGGGTCCGAAAAAAGACAAGCAACGGAGAGAATGCTTCTTCGGTGAATGATGGTTCCGATTCAGGTTCCAGAGAACCGGCAAAGAGACGGCCAAAGAAGAAGAAAATCCGGGTGGAACTGATTAAGGATTCCCCGCTGGATGAAGAGAATCAGTATGAAGAAAGCAGCAGTGCCGATAATAAGGGACAGGTTGCTCCCAACGCCTCATCCTACTATCCCGACCATTCAAATCAACACGCTTCCGGAAAGGATCAGAACTCTTCCGGAAAAGAAAAAGACAAGCTGAGCATCAACGAGCTGACCCGTATGAATATGGGAGATCTTCGGGCTTTTGCCATCGACAAGGGAGTCTCGCCGGACAATCTTGGATCGATGAAAAAGCAGGAGGTTATCTTTGCGATTCTCAAGTCTCACACCTCAGTAGGGGGTGGAATAACTGCCTACGGTTCTCTTGAGATACTTCCCGACGGGTACGGCTTTTTACGGTCACCTCAGAACAGTTATCTTCCCGGACAGGACGACATCTATATTTCTCCTTCCCAGATTCGTCTGTTCAACCTTCGTACCGGAGACACCGTTTCAGGTCACATCCGCCCTCCCAAGGAGGGGGAGCGCTTCTTTGCCATGCTCCGGGTCGATTCGGTCAACTTCCGGGATCCCGCAGAGGCTCAGACAAGGATACCCTTCGACAACCTTACGCCCCTTTACCCGGAGATGCGGATCAATATGGAGAGGGAAGGCGGTCCTATCTCCACCAGGATGATTAACCTGTTCTGTCCCATCGGAAAGGGACAGAGGGGCCTGATCGTATCGCCTCCCAGAACTGGTAAAACAATCCTTCTGCAGCAAATTGCGAATGCCATTACCACCAATCATCCGGAAGTCTACCTTATTGTACTGCTTATAGATGAACGGCCGGAGGAAGTTACCGACATGCGACGCAACGTAAAGGGAGAGGTTATTGCCTCGACCTTTGACGAGCAGGCCACACGTCATGTGCAGGTCGCTGAAATGGTAATAGAAAAAGCGAAACGTCTAGTGGAGCACGGCAACGACGTAGTCATACTCCTGGACTCCATAACCCGTCTTGCCCGGGCCTACAACCAGACGGTCCCTACCTCCGGAAAGATTCTCTCCGGTGGAGTGGATTCCAACGCCCTTCACAGGCCGAAACGCTTTTTCGGGGCCGCCCGGAACATCGAAGACGGGGGAAGTCTTACAATCGTCGCGACTGCCCTGATCGAAACCGGCAGCCGTATGGACGAAGTAATTTTCGAGGAGTTCAAGGGAACCGGTAACATGGAGATTATCCTTGACCGCAGAATGGCTGACCGGCGGCTTTTCCCGTCAATCAATATCAAGCGTTCAGGGACACGGAAAGAGGAACTTCTGCTTACGGAAACCGAGCTTCAGAAGATGTGGGTCCTGCGAAAGGTAATAAACCCGATGGATGATATCGAGATTACCGAGCTGATGATTGACAGAATGAGTAAAACCAAGAATAATGAGGCCTTCCTGAGGTCCATGAATACCTCTTCTGTCGCCGATTAGGAAATATTGGCCCGATGACGTACTGCCATGACCGGTAATCATCGGGTATCTATAGATTTAGGAGTACGAAACATGAAGAGCGGAATACATCCGAAATACGAGTTCACTTCCATCAAGTGTGCTTGCGGGAATGTGATCGAAACCCGATCCACATCCAAAAACATCGAGGTGGAAATCTGTTCAAACTGCCATCCCTTCTTTACAGGCAAGCAGAAACTTGTCGACACCGCCGGGCGTGTTGAACGCTTCAAGAAGAAGTACGGCATCAAGGACGAGTAGATCCATCAATTTTCTTTATAAGGCGGGCCGGCTGTGTCCGCCTTTTTAATTATCACCCTGTATACCTCTATCTCCGATCTGACGCAGGAATTCTGTAGAAGGAATCTTGTTGCAATGGGCGCTTTTTTCCAGTAATATGGGTTAAGTACATTTTTCAAACGAAGCGGCCTACGGGTGTTAGTGAAGGAAGTTGAATGAAAGAGCTGCAAGCACTGCATGTCGAGGAGTTCGGGCGAAAGCCTGACTGCATTGCCCGGGCACCAGGGATAATAAACCTGATGGGTGAGCACACCGACTACAGTGAGGGTTTTGTACTTCAGGCCGCCTTGCCTCTTTACGCTGAAGTTGCCGTTTCCCGCCGGGAAGATGTATCCCTTCGTTTTTACACTGCAGATGCGGGGGAGCGAAAAAAAACCTCCGTTCCCAATCTTAAATACAAGCGGGAAGACCGCTGGGCCAATTATCTGAAAGGGGTCCTTGCGGAGCTGACTGAACGCGGAATCGAAATTCCCGGTCTCGAGTTCACTATCAGCAGTACAATTCCCCAGAATATCGGTCTTGGATCCTCGGATGCCCTGTGTACTGCCACAGCCATGGCGGTTTGCAGATGTCTGGGAATCGACTTATCCGATCAGGACATGATTGATGTTGCCTATGGCGCGGAGGCCCGTTTTATAGGTCTTTCCAAGGAGCCCGGTGATGTGGCGACCTGTCTGCTTGCCCTGCAGGACAAAGCGGTTTTTCTTGATATGCGGACAATGGAATACCGTCATATCGACTTGAAACTGAAAGACGCAGTGCTCGTTCTTACCAACTCCCATGTTCCGCATATAGACGCTGAAGACTATATTGATGAACGCCGGGAGGAGTGCCGTCAATGTGTCGAGCACCTTCAGTCCAGACGAAGCGGAGTCTCCCTTCGGGATTACACGGTTAAGGATCTTAAAAGCGGAATCGGCGTGCTTCCCGAATCCCTGCGACGGCTGTGCATGCATGTTGTGGAGGAGAACATTCGGGTTAAGGAAGCAATACAACTCCTGCCGGCAGGCGACATGGAAGCCTTTGGGCGTCTTATGTACAGGTCTCATGAGTCCCTGCGCGACTCTTACGAGGTCTCCTGCCCTGAGCTGGACTGGCTGGTGAAGAGGGCCAGCGAAATAGACGGTGTCTACGGTTCCCGACTGACCGGCCCGGGATTCGGGGGATGCACCCTTACCTTGATCCGTAAAACAGCTTTGAATGACTACATCGACCGTCTTGGGGAATACGAAAGGATCTTCGGTTTTGCCGCTGAAGCTTTTCCTTTCAGAGTCTCCAACGGCGCCAGGGTATTAAACGATGAGAATCCTGCTGACAAATGATGATGGAATAGAAAGTCCGGGGCTCAGGTCTCTCGAGGAGGCCTTGAAGGAACATGACCTTTGTGTCGTCGCCCCTGACGGCGAGCGTTCAGGGAGTTCGCACCGGATTACACTGAAAGCTCCGGTCAAATTCGCCGAAGCCGGCCCCGGTCGTTATGCCTGCAGCGGTACCCCGGCGGACTGCGTACTCTACTCGGTTCACGGGGCGATTGATTTCAATCCCCATGTGGTTGTCTCCGGAATAAACATCGGGCCCAATCTGGGCACGGATTTAATCTATTCAGGAACCGCCGCAGCTGCCCGACAGGCGGCCTTTATGGGGATACCCGGTATTGCTGTGTCGCAGCTTTTAAAGGAGAACCGTATAGACTACCGCGCCGCTGCCGATTTTATCGCGGAGAATATTGAGAAGCTGGTGAAAGTCTGGGATGAGGACCATTTTATCAACATAAATGTTCCCTATCCCGACCAGAGTTTTCTGGAGTATGAGATTACCTATCCTTCAAGAAGGATTTATCACGATACGGTAGAGTCCTATACCGCTCCGGATGGACATACCTACCATTTTCTTAACGGCACATTCCCGGACGCAGAGCCTGTGCAGGGATCCGACTGGGATGCAGTCAAGCGAAATCGTATATCCGTATCACCCATCTATCTTCATCCTGTTCCTGAATACGACATGGTGAAATTTGGAGAAAGGCTCAGGCAGTAGGGAACTATGGCGGCCAGTTTAAACGAAGCAGTCCGACTCTATAAATCCCGTCGATACGAGCAGGCCCTGAGAATTCTGCTTGATCTGGAGGATGATCCGGCGGATAATGTCGACATTTCCTATTACCTGGGTCTCTGTTATACCCAGCTTAAGCAATACGATGACGCCCTGCTGTATCTGGAGCAGGTGGTAACAAATCACGGAAATCTGCTGCAGATTTACCAGAGTCGCATGGTACTCAGTCTGATTTATGCCGTGACCGATCGGTATCGCCTGGCGAAGTTCGAGCTGGACCAGCTTATACGGGGAGGTTACGAATCGAGTCAGGTTTTTACCGTGTATGGCTATGTACTGTATGAGCTGTCAGAAATTGACGAGAGCCTGAGAATGCTGCAAAAAGCCCTGACTCTGGATCCTGATAACGCCACTGCCCTGAACAGTCTGGGCTACATAATGGCCGACAGGGGTATGGATCCAGCCACAGCGGTAAATTACTGCCGGGAAGCAGTAAAGATGCGCCCGGAAAGTTTCGCCTGCCTTGATTCCCTGGGATGGGCCTGTTTTAAGGCCGGACGGATTGAGGAAGCAAGGACCTACCTGCGCCGGGCCATGGAACTTTCCGGCGGTCATCCTGTAATTGCGAAACATATCCGTTCAGTTCTTGATGCTATTGATTACTAATGATCCTGACTGGAATTGCCGATAATGAAGTCAAGGAGGACCAGTATGAGTGTTGATTCCCTCGGGGGGATTAATACAGCCCCTGTGACCCATTCCGAAGAGCTTCCGATAATGGATATGCAGGACATGAAGCGAATCCTGATGCTCGGAATTCGCGGTGAAGTTATGCTTCCCCGGGAAGAGCATGAGGTAGATGTCTACGCCTGAGATAGGCTATACTCTGAGCGTGAAGCATTGGTCTTTCCTGATTTCCATTACAATTCTGCTCTTCCTTCTTCCTGTATCCCTTGTTTCTCAGGAACTTGACTGGGACGCTCTTCGCGGCAGTGAAGAGTTTCGTTTCGGGGTCCAGGCCTACAACAGCGGACTATTTGACAATGCCCTTATCTCCTTCGAGCGGGCTCTGAGTTACTCCCCCCGTGATCCGCGTTATAAAGAGTGGCTCGGACGGACCTATCATCGTCTGGGCCATGATGCTACCGCGCTGTCGCTCTGGAGGGAAGTCCTGGCCTCCGGTGAAGGAAGCGCTTTACTTCAGCAGAGGGTGGATGTTGTCTCCGCCCGCAACAGTCTGGAGAGGGAGCGCTCAACAATGGAACGCTTTGTCCTGGGGGAGGTTCTGCAGGGCCGGCAGGCGAACTACACCCTCTTTGCCAGGCCCCTGGGACTGGAACCCTGGCCCGATGGCAGCTATTTTATGACCTCTTTTGTAAACAACGAGGTATACCGTTTCAATCTCAACGGCGGACTTCTTTATTCACTTCAGGGCGGGGTGCTGGGCTTTTCCCGTCCCTATGATGTAATGAGATATTCATCCCGGAGAATCTATGTCTCGGAATTCGGTGCTGACCGGATTGCATACTGCAGGCCCGACGGGAGCCGGATAGTCCGATTCGGAAGCTCCGGAAGAGGGGCCGGGGAGCTCTCGGGACCTCAGTTTATGGCCAGGGACGACGAAGGCTACATATATGTAACCGAAGCGGGAAACCGGCGGGTCAGCAAGTTTACCTCTGAAGGTGATTTTATCCTCAGCTTCGGCCGTCGTGAAAGCAGTTTCGCGGGATTTCTGGCCCCTTCAGGAATTGCCGTCCAGAACGGGACTGTGTTTGTTTCCGACACCCGCCGCGGGAGGGTATATTGCTTCGACTTTTCCGGCAATTTTCTCTATGAAGCCGGTACTGATATTCTTATGCAGCCCGAGGGTATCTCTGTTTTCAGTTCCGATGAGCTGCTGGTCGCCGACGGGGAGCGGCTCATGATTTTTCATCCCGCTTCCCGCAGTTTTGAACTTCTTGCTGACTTTGCAGGAGATGGCAGACGGATTGTGGATGCTGTCCGGGACGTCAACGGTAACCTCCTTGTCAGCGATTTCAACCGCAGTGAGCTAGGGGTTCTAAGTGAGCTATCGGCCATGTATTCCGGTATCTTTGTTGAAATCGAACGTATTGACGCCAGTGGTTTTCCTGATATCTATCTGGACGTATCTGTCCGTGATCGTCTGGGTGATCCTATTGTCGGATTGCGGGAGAGTAATTTTATTCTCTCCGAAGGTCACGGAATGCCCGGTTCCCCGGCTCTGTTAGCCCAGGGGGACGCTCTCGACGGAATACAGGCAGCTCTGGTTCTGGAAAAATCCTCCTATACCCGGGGACGGGAAAAGGAACTCGCCGCCGCGGTGGAAGAGGTTCTGAACTCTCTGCCGCCGGGCAGTTCGGTACGCCTG
>Ga0334895_1001295_pt1 | contig 26150 bp, 19 predicted proteins | sample GraSluR3_MG_7_FD_207229 | JGI IMG/M metagenome (GOLD analysis project Ga0334895, IMG submission 207229) | Sludge microbial communities from methane-producing bioreactor in Wageningen University, Netherlands - Granular Sludge_31_05-R3 | ecosystem: Engineered > Bioreactor > Anaerobic >... | reverse complement strand
TGGGAAGGAAAACCTATCACCGAATTCGTCTATGTAGATCTGCAGCAAGTGGATCCTGCTACGATTGATCCTCTAGTTGATCCACTTGTAGGCACTTCATACGATCAACAGGAGATTGATTCTGTCGTGAATCAGATGCTGGAAAGTGGAAACTTTCTTGAAGTGATCGCCATACCGGCACGTGTAGATGGGTCTACCGATCAAGTTATGGTCTATATCGAATTTATCGAACGAAAACAACTTACCCGTATTACTTTTACAGGAAACCGCTTTATTTCGACGGAAGATCTGACCAATGCCCTTTCCTTACAAGAAGGACAGATGTTCGATACCACAGACCTCGCTGCAGCCGAACAGGAAATCAGAGCATTGTATGCTGATCGAGGCTATGCCCGCGTGGATATCTATTCGGACTATACAGATGATGCACAGAACGATGGAATCAAGGTGAGCTTTGCCATTACTGAGTACGAATGGTATCAGCAGAAACCTATTCGCGGTTTTACCTATGAGGGATTGAAGCATGTCAACCGTGACACCCTTGATGATTTGACCTATCCCTATATAGGAAAACCGTTTACACAAGAACTCTACCAGGAAATCGAAGGAAAATTGAACGAACTGCAGACGTTCAGCGTTTTCGAGGCTGAGGCTGAACGCGGTGGCCCCAATAATAATGAGCTGTTCATAACCTTCACGTTTACAGAACTCCCGATCATCCGCACGATCAATTATCGTGGGAATGATTCCATCCGAACTCGTGTGCTTGAAGATACGATCACGGTAGCAACAGGAGACTTCTTATCACTGAATCGCATCAATGGAGAGGTTGAATCATTGAAAACCCTCTATAAGGAGCGCGGATATGCTGATGTGAAGGTGTCCTCAGATTACACGCTCGATGAAGCATTAAATGAACTTGATCTTACCTTTACCGTCGAGGAAGGAAGGCAATGGAAGATCGGAGAAATTGTCTTTGAAGGAAATGAGCTACTCGGCGACTCTACGTTGAAAAAGTCCATTACATCTAAAGTTCAATCGCTGTTTAATAGCGGCAATTATGATGCGGCGAAAATTGCAGCTGATACGCAGTCGCTGCAGTTGACCTATCAGAAAAATGGATTCATTGATGTCCAACTCAGAGATGTACGTCTTGAAGATATCGTTCAGGAAGATCCGGCCGTGCGTAAACTACGCGTCGTATTTGAGATTGAGGAAGGCCAGCAATGGTTCTTCGGTGGTATTGCGGTTGAAGGCAATACCATCTACAGCGATGAGCAGATTAATGAATTATTGACCTTGCAAACCGGTTCCGTGTTGGATATCACGCGGGTACAGAGTGAAATCAGCAAAATTGCTGATTTGTACTGGGATGAAGGATATGTAGAAAATACGATTGACGTTGCTGAAACCCGTAATGGAGATGAAAAGACAGTTTCTTTCACGGTATCGATCGTGGAACGTGGTCAGGCAACGGTTGAAGAGGTCATTATCCGTGGTCTCACCAAGACAAAACCCTATGTGCTCGAGCGTGAGCTGTCACTGAAAGCAGGGGATATTTTCAGTAAAGCCAAGTATGTCCAAAGCGCACAAAATCTCTATAATACCGGGTTGCTCACTGATGTGGTCCCTTCAATCAGTTATGGAACACAGGAAAATTCTCTAGTGGTAACGTATCAGGTAACAGAAGGAAACCAGATGAATATCGGATTCGGTGCCACCTTTGGTGGCAATGTTGAAGGTTTTCCCGTAAGTGGATTCCTTTCCTGGTCCGATACTAACCTGTTCGGAACCGGTAGAGATTTGGAAATTTCCACCGAACTTTCACCCGATTCCCAGTCTGCTTCCATAGCATTCAGAGACAATTGGGTAGGTGATAAACGGTGGAGCAATGCGGTAAATCTCTCCTTCAACCGCAGTACGTATGGTAATGGCATGATTTTGGGTAATCACTCACCCGATAACCGGGTTCGTGAGGATGAAGCATATCCCTATCCCTATACCAGTTATGACGCATGGCAGGCCGCCGGCGGTGATACACCCGATAGTGAATATTTGATGGAATATGATTCGTTACGGATCAGTCTCGGATATACAACCGGATATACGTTTGTCTTTGATGCCGGACGTTTATCGCTCTCCATCGGTCCGTCAATTACCTTGAACCGTGCCCTGTATGATACTGAAACGTATACTCCCTTCGATTATACGATACGACAGTATGGTGAAGCATGGCAGTTCTCAAACCGCATCGGAGCTTCCGTATCCTGGGATGGAAGGGATCTCATTAATAACACAACACGGGGATATGTGGTCAGTCAGAATGTGGTCTATGCCGGTGGTGTGCTCGGAGGACTTTCCAATTATATCCGGACAGCCTCGAGTTTCTCTGCATTCCTGAAACTGTTCGAAGTCGGTGAAGAAAAACCAACCCCGGGAGTCATCAGTCTCAATACTACGGTCTCCACCATGCTTAACCAGCTGTTCCCCGAAGACTACTCAAACTGGTCGGGAAGCTGGCTCAACGGTATGAGTGCATCGAAATATGAGTATCTGTATATTGACGGCATGACCATCGCTCGAGGTATCACCCCGAAATTCTACCTTGAATTCCTCTGGGATTCATCGCTTGAATTCAGTATCCAGATAGCAGAAAACGTGCTGTGGGGAGAGGCCTTTGTCAGTGCAACCGGAGCATCCGAATCGCTGGCGCAGGTAGGAAGTTCACCACTGGATTGGTACTTCTCGGCAGGGCTCGGTATCCGATTAAAAGTTCCGGGATTTCCTCTGGGACTCTATATCGTCAAGAACGCCACCATGGCTGACGGTAATCCGTTCTCGTGGGAACCGGGACCGATTTTCAGCAATCCATCGCGAACTGACAGCGGATTGAAGCTGGTATTGGCAATTACGACGAGCATTTACTGATCATGCAGGAAAAGCAACTGACCCCCATGATGGAACAATATCTCGTCCTGAAGCAGCAGCATCAGGACGAGGTCCTGTTTTTCCGTCTTGGTGATTTTTATGAGATGTTTCTTGATGATGCGAAAGAGGTCAGTCAGTTATTGAATATCACGCTCACTAGCAGAAATGGGGTTCCCATGTGCGGTATTCCCTATCATGCAGCCCGCAATTATATCAAGCGATTGCTTGATGCGGGAAAGAAAATCGCTATCTGTGAACAGACTTCGCTTCCCACAACAGGGAAAACCATCGCAAAACGGGAAGTCGTACAGATCATTACTCCAGGGACAGTGGTGGAAGATGAATTCCTTGACGCTGCCTCTCATAACCATATCCTGGCTATTGCTCTGGATGAGAAACAGATTCTCTGTGCATACAGTGAACTTTCCAGCGGGGTGTTCTCGGTACAGGAACTTCCTCGAGAACCCCGGTTTGATTCACTGCGGGCATTGATCGAACAATTGCAGCCGAAAGAAATTCTGATCAACGAAGATAATTATTTCGATACTGCCGATTTCGCCCAAACCATTTCACACGTAATGGGTATGGTCACACGATTGCCTGCCTGGTATTTCTCCCGATCTCAGGCTTTTTCCCTGCTCTGTGAACATTTTGAAAGTATCAGTTTAAAACAATTCGGCCTTGCCGATGATGAGGGAATCCTGATGGCCGCCGGTGCGCTGTTTCGCTATCTCAAAGAGACTGCTCAGGCCTCGTTAGCTCACATCACGGCACTGGAACGGGTTGATCGTTCCCGATATCTCCTCATTGACGAATCAACCCGAAAGAATCTTGAATTGCTCCGTAATTTACAGGAAGGTACTACCGCTCATACATTATTCAGTGCCATCAATGCCACCTGCACTGCAGGGGGTGCACGATTACTGAAAAGCTGGATTGCCAACCCGCTTGCAGAAATTTCTCCCATAGCTCAACGGCAGGATCATGTTGCATGGTTTGTCGATGATGATCAGGAACGGCACCGGGTGAGATCTATTCTCAGCAGTACTCGTGATCTTTCACGCCTCGTGTCACGCGTTACCATGCACCGGGCAAATCCGCAGGATCTGGTGGCTATCGGCCAATCTATCGCATCCTTTTTCACCCTCACTGAAGTGCATACAAAACGGTACCGTACGCTTCTTACCGATCATGTCAGTGATAACATGATGGAAAACCTGGTTACCTTGATGGAAACACTCATGAAAGGCATTCGCGAAGAGTGTCAGGGACCGTATATTCCCGGCAAGGTGATAGCAAAGGGCTTCAGTGAATCGCTCGATGCGTTACGGGAACTGCAGCATGATGGAGATCGTAACCTGAGAACGTATGTTTCTGAATTAAAAGAACAGACGGGAATTCCCACCATCAAGTTATCTCACAATAAGATAATCGGTCACTTCATTGAAATTCCTAAAACTCATAGCGATCGGGTCCCGCAGTGGTTTCATCGCAAACAGACGCTTGTCAATGCCGAACGGTATACCACTGATCAGTTGATCGCTCTTGAAACTGAGATTCTTGCCAGTGGAGAACAAGCCGATGAGATGGAACGGACACTGTATGAACAGCTGCTCTCGCAGACTGCCACACTCCATGAAGAGTTGATGCTGCTCGGTAGGTTCTTTTCCACCATAGATTGCTATCAATCGATGGCTCAGTGTGCGACACTGCATCATTACTGTAGACCGGAGGTAACAACTGAAGATATCCTGCAGATCACTGCAGGTCGTCACCCTGTAGTTGAACAGGCCCTTTTCCAGGGTGAATTCGTTACCAATGGGTTATCTATGGGAGGGGACGATGAGCGGTTCTGTCTCATTACGGGACCGAATATGGCTGGAAAATCGACCTATCTCCGTCAGAATGCCCTGATAGTGTTACTTGCTCATATCGGATCGTACGTACCGGCGGATGCTGCTCGTATCGGATTGACCGATAAACTGTTCTGCCGGGTTGGAGCGAGTGATAATCTAGCCCGTGGCGAATCCACTTTTCTCATTGAAATGCAGGAGGCTGCCGGGATTTTACGAACGGCAACTTCCCGATCACTGGCAATTATGGATGAAATCGGTCGAGGTACGAGCACGCAGGATGGGATGTCCATTGCCTATGCCGTGATGCGTGAAATGGTCCGTCTGCAGGTAAAAACACTCTTTGCCACCCATTACCACGAATTGACGATGCTCGATACTGCCGATATGCAGCTACTTACATTAGCGGTAGCTGAATCACGCAAGTCGATTGTTTTTCTTCGGAAAATTCAACCGGGTGTTGCTGATAGTTCCTATGGTCTCCACGTTGCAAAAATGGCAGGCATTCCGCTACCGGTAATTCGGGAGGCTGCCCAGTTTCAAAAACAGCATTTCGCCGACTATGAACTGAAAAGTTCTGCCGGTCAGCTCGATTTGTTTACCGGTTCTCCAGATGCCGCTCTTCCTGAACAGCATCTTCAGATTCTTGAGTCGCTTCGATCATTCGATCTCAATGAATCGACCCCACTTGAAGCTTTGCAGTTCATTGCACACATACAGCACCTGATCGATGAAGCAGATATGGCAAAGTAGACGTGTTTTTGACATGCACACCACGTATGGTATCTGTCCACTCTGTTACCGAGTTGGTATCCTTCATCGTAGTATTTGTAAAGAGTGCACTGAGGAGCTCGTACAGCTGCAATATGCGACTATAGGGGATCATCAGTGTCCTCTGTGCCTTTCCCCGCAGCTGCATCCTGATACGGTCTGTCTTCATGAGCGACACCAGGGGGCCGTACTGTCTGTATTTCCCCATCGGAAACGGGCAAAACAACTGATAATGCGCTTTGAACGAGATGATGTCAAACCATTGCGCACCATCATCGCCTATCATGTAGAACAGGTGCTCACAACGTTGCCCGAACGCTATAGTAACCCGCTCCTTATTCCCGTTCCCTATAAAGATGATCCCATGAAACAGGTAGTCCATGCCTGTCATCAATTCCCGCATTTACATCTTCTGCATAAAAAAGCTGGATCATATACCCTGTGTCAGAAACATATCACAAGTGATCTTACCGGATATACGTTGATTGCACTTGCAGGTTCATACAAAAATGGAGAGCACCTCAATGCAGCTGTTACCGTGCTTAGATCGGTGATAACAGCGCCTATAATTGCGCTGTGTATCACAAAGGATTGACAGAAATAGACAAATCGAGTACCCTGAACACAGTTAGTTAAGATTTTTGGGGATCGCAGGGCCGATCCCTTTTTTATGGAGTAAAGGTGCAGAATTCAATTCGCCAGGATGCAATGTTTCAGGAAATTTCTTCAGTACTTAATCCAATTGGATTACTTGTTGTTGATATACGAAGGTCGGACCATCACGATACGGTTCATGTTGTAACAACAATTACTACGTCCGATCATACTGCAGGAATTGATGAATGTGCCAAGGCTCACAAGATTCTCTTCCCCCGGTTAAGTTTGCTTATCGGAGATCGAAATCTCGATCTGGAGGTTTCCACCCCGGGGATTCAGCGAAATTTTCGTGATATCTATGAGTTTTCGCTATTTGCCGGAAAGCGTTGTCGGGTGTATGATACGGCTATCGCTGCATGGGTCGAAGGGATTATTGCATCAGCGGGTGATGATACGGTTGAACTTACTGATGCAGTGAGAGAAGATGAAACAGAAGTACACGCAACGTATCAGATACCGCACAGCCGGATACAGAAGGCTAAATTAGCATACGCATGGGAGGATATGTAACAATGTCCAATGACTTGGGAGATGCCATCCGCAATCTCGTAAATGAACGGGGAATAAGTGAAGATCTCGTTCTTGAGACGATTAGAGGGTTGCTGCTTGCAGCTTATAAACGGAAATTCGGAACGAGCGACAACGCTGTCGTTCAATTCAATGAGAATCATGACAATGTAGAACTGTTTGCACGAAAAATGATTGTCGATGATGATGAGTACGATGGTGAATTTGATGAGATATCACTTGGTGAAGCACGTCAATTGCATGAAGATTGTGATGTAGGTGATGAAATTCTCATCCCGATTGATCCGAAAACTTTTGATCGCATCTCAGTGCAAAGCGCTAAACAAAAGGCTAAACAGGATCTGAGAGAAATACAGAAGGATACCCTCTATTCAGAATTTAAAACAAAAGAGGGGGAAATGATCATCGGATATTACCAGCGGGAAAGCAACGGTGATATGTTCATTGATCTGGGTAAGATTGAAGGTATTTTACCGAAACGCTACCAGAGTCCCCGAGAGATCTATCGAAAGAACGATAAGATCAAGTGCTATGTTTATCAGGTGGAAAAACCGGAACGGGGGCAGCTTCGTGTGATTCTGAGTAGAACTCACTCTGAGTTTGTAAGAAAATTATTTGAACTGGAAATTCCTGAGATTTATGATCACTCGATCGAAATCCATAAGATTGTTCGAGAACCGGGGTACCGGACTAAGGTAGCCGTTTATTCTCATCGTCCGGAACTTGATCCGGTGGGTGCTTGTGTCGGCTTGAAGGGAATTCGTGTTCAGACTATCATGAGAGAAATGGAAGGGGAGCGAATCGATGTATTGCGATACGATCCCAATCCGATTGAATATATTAAGAACTGTCTTTCACCTGCAGAAGTGAAAAAAGTTGTTGTACTTGATGAAGGGAAGCGGATGGCCATCGCAGTGGTAGATGACTCCCAGCTGTCGCTAGCCATCGGGAAGCAGGGAATCAACGTCAGACTGGCCAATAAACTTGCTGACTGGATCATTGACGTAAAGACCGTTGACCAGTATCGTGAAATGGACCTTGATGTGGAGACGAAAGAACGCGTCGATGCCCTGTTCTCCGATATCCCGGAAATGGAACCTGAGTACTTCGAAGAGGAAGAGGGTGAGTTGATGCTGAGCGATATTGCTGAGCTCGACCAGGAACTGATAGCTAAGCTGCAGTTCCACGATATTTATACCGTTGAAGAGTTTGTCAATCTTACTGCTGAGGAGATTGATACACTTGAAGATATTTCCGAAACGGACGTTCAGAAGATCAACAGTGTCCTCTCTGAATACGTTGACATTGTTGAAGAAGAGGATGAATCAGAAGTTGAACAGCAGTTCCTCTGCCCGGAATGTGGTCATCCTCTGACTACCGACATGGCAAGCTGTCCCAATTGCGGTGTCGGTCTCAGTTTTGAAGAAGTGGAAGTAGACGAGGAGTAATGAAGAGAGATTATGACGGAAGAAGATAAGAAACCAAGGACAACCCTGATCAAACATGCGCGCCAAAGTGAACAAGGAGGAGGAAAGCAACCGGTAAAGGAAGAGGCTGCCGAATCTACGCGCCCTATCGAAAAGAAGAAAGTGGTTGTGGTAAAGAAAAAGGTTGTGGTAGTGCGACCTCAGGCAGTTTCGGCAGAGAAACCTGCTGAAAAAGAGAAAGAACAGAAAACTGTCCCAAGCCCGGCTACCACCGAAAAAGCACCTTCCGTCACTGAGACTCCAAAACAGCCGGTTGAATCGAAACCTGCACCGAAAGCTGCAGAACGGAAGGAACCGCGAAAACATACACAGCCGTTCAGACGAACACCGAACGCTGGACCGGGTTCTCCTGTAGTTATTGCACCGAAAGATCTGCCACCCGTTCCCGGTCAGGGACAGAGTGCTCATGATCATGCTGAATGGAGAAAGAATAACCCCCATCAGAGTCGACCTGCTTCTCAAGGCGGTCCTACTCGACAGGTTGGACAGGTGGGAGGGTCAGGTCCACGTCCTACTGGACGACCTGGGTATCAGGGGCGACCTCGAGTGCAGGGAGACCGTCCACCATTCAATCAGAATCGTCCCGGCGGTCCTCCAAGGAATTCCGGAAGACCCGGCGGACCTCAGGGAAGACCCGGCGGATTCAATGGACCGAGAGGCCCTCGACCTGGTGCACCTCCAGCCGATTTACCACCGGTATCACAGAAGCCCTCAAAGAAGGTCTATCGCAAGAAGAAAGACTTTGTAAGAAATGATCGGGAAAATGAACGAGATTTCCACATCAAACGAAAAAATCAGCACCGTGCAAATCCGGTACCGAAAAAAATCGATATCATGGAAGTCATCACCGTAGCTGATCTTGCGAAGAAAATGAATTTGAAGGCATCCGAGGTAATCGGTAAACTGTTGAAAATGGGTATGATGGTGACAATCAATCAGCAGATTGATAGTGATACAGCTACCCTCATTGCCAGTGAATATAACTGCGATGTCAATATTGTTTCCCTGTATGATGAAACGCTGATTGCAACCGATGATGATAAACCTGCAGATATGACCAATCGTGCTCCTATCGTAACTATTATGGGACACGTTGATCATGGTAAGACTAAACTGCTTGATGCGATCCGTTCAACCGACATTGTCGCAGGAGAGTTCGGAGGAATCACGCAGCATATCGGAGCCTACAAGGTGACCCTTCCGCATAAGGGAGATATTGTGTTCCTTGATACACCGGGACATGCAGCCTTTACCTTGATGCGTGCTCGTGGTGCGCAGGTTACCGACATCGTGGTACTGGTCGTTGCTGCCAATGATGGCGTGATGCCACAAACCATTGAAGCAATTGATCATGCAAAAGCGGCGAAAGTGCCCATCATTGTGGCTATCAACAAGGTGGATTTACCCGAAGCAAATATTGACCGGGTAAAACAGCAGCTTTCTGATCATGGGCTCATGCCGGAAGATTGGGGTGGAGAAACCCTGTATTGTGAGATTTCCGCCCTGAAGAAGATCGGTATTGAAGAGTTACTTGATACGATTCTGCTCCAGGCTGAAATGCTGGAACTTGAGGCAAACCCTCAGGTGAGAGCCGAAGGAAAGGTTATCGAATCACGTATCGACCAAGGACGTGGTATTGTAGCTTCGGTCATCGTTGAACGGGGAACACTGCATCAGGGTGATAATTTCGTTGCAGGAATCTATCCGGGAAAAGTACGTGCCATGGTTGATGATCGCGGCAATCGTATTACCGAAGCAGGTCCGGCTACTCCGGTCGAAATTATCGGATTAAGTGATATTCCGGGAGCAGGAGATCCGTTCCAGGTTACGGAAAATGAGAAGCAGGCTCGTCAGGTCGGTGCAAAACGGCAGGAACTTGAACGCATGGGGCAGGCGAAGAATGTAAAAAAAGTCACTCTCGACAATATTTTCGACAAGATGCAGGATGGTTCTGTTCAGGAATTGAATGTCATCATTAAGGGTGATGTACAAGGTTCGGTTGAAGCTGTGCAGAGTGCTCTGGAAAAATTATCAACGAGTGAAATTCGCCTCAATGCTATCCGGGCATCTGCCGGTGCCATCATTGAAGACGATATCAACTTGGCAATTGCTTCTGAAGCTCTTGTTCTTGGATTTAATGTCCGACCCACTCCGCGTGCACAGACACTTGCAGAGCGGGAAAAGATTGAAATACGTAAGTATAACATCATCTATGATGCCGTTGATGATATCCGTGACGCCATGGAAGGCATGCTCGCCCCTGAACAGAAAGAGATTGTTATCGGAAAAGTCGAGGTGAGAGATATCTTCAAGGTACCGAAGATCGGTGTAATTGCCGGTTGTTACGTAACCGATGGAAAGATCAGACGTAATGCGATGGTGAATGTCATTCGTGACAATATTAAAATTCATACCGGGAAGATTTCTTCACTGAAACGGTTCAAGGATGACGCCAAAGAGGTTGCTGAAGGATTCGAATGCGGTGTCGGTGTTGAGAACTTCCAGAACCTCCAGTCAGGAGATATCCTGGAAGTGGTCGATATCATAGAGATCGCAAAGAAGCTGCAAGTCAATGAGTGATTATATTCATCAGCGGTTAGAACACCGTATACAGGAAGCTGTGAGCACCATGATTGTGACGCGTGAGATCAAACATCACGCGCTCAGTCCTTTCGTCTCGGTAAAAGAGGTTGCGTTATCCAAGGATAATGCTTATGCAACCCTGTGGGTTTCGACCTTTGAAGATGAAGAAACACTCGAGCGCTCTGTTGCTGCATTGCAAAGTGCCGCAGGATTTATTCAAAAACGTCTTGCGGTGCTGTTGAAAACCCGCCACACTCCCAAGCTTCGCTTTAAAGCAGACACTTCATTGAAAGAAGCTCAGGCGATGAACGAATTGATCGATAGTCTTTCAAAATCTGATGAATAATCATCCAGCCGTATTACTGATTCATAAACCGTCCGGTGTCACTTCATTCAGTTCCCTGAAACCGATCAAACGGGAAATTGATCGAAAAGTGGGTCATGCCGGAACATTGGATCGATTTGCTCAGGGACTGATGATTGTGCTTACCGGTTCATGTACCAAATTAAATCCCCTGTTTTCAGAACTTGATAAACGGTATCGAGCAGTCATTTCCTTCGGCAGTGAAACCAGTACCCTTGATCCGGAAGGCCCGGTGATAGCAGAGGCTCCGGTCCCTTCTCTCAAAGTCATCGAATCGGTAATCTCTGATCAATTCACTGGGACCATTGCACAGACACCACCGGCGTATTCAGCAGTACATGTCGATGGGAAACGTGCCTATAAACTGGCTCGTGAGGGAAAAGATGTCGAGATTCCCTCACGGATGGTAACGATCTTTGATCTTTCAATTATCAGCTGGGAAAGCCCGTTACTTACCATTGATGTCCACTGCTCAAAGGGAACCTATATCCGATCCCTAGCCCGTGATATCGGGAAAGCCTGTCATTCCTGTGCCCATCTGATCGCTCTTGAACGAACTGCGATAGGGCCATATACCCTTGATGAAGCAGCTGACGTACAGGATATCCCCTCATTACAGCAACAGATTTCCACCAGTGCACAGCGTATTATGCGTCTTCCCGGTCTTGGCACCATGGTACTGAACGAATCGAGTGCTCGGAAAATTCGTTATGGTAATCTTCCCGCTGAACGTGATATCATCAAGAGAAACGTGCATCATGAAGACCATGCTGCCATGCTCTTTGATCACCATCATCAATTGCTTGCTGTGGTGCATCTTGACGATCATGGGTTACCCAAAAAGCTGTATGCACTGATCACTTCGGAGTGTTCTGGGAATGATTGAAGTACATGATTTTGATCAATTACTTGTTTCAGGGGAATTGTCCTCAGTTCCTGCTGTTGTTTCTATCGGTGTGTATGACGGATTACATCTTGGGCACCAGCGTATCATATCCAAAGCGGTAGCGTTGACAAAAGAGGAAAAAGATTATCGTTCAGTGGTCATTACTTTTGCACAGAATCCTAAGACGATGATTGGAAGAAATCCCTTTGACAAACCCTTGATGAGTCTCCGTCAGAGTACCGATTTCTTTAATTGGCTAGGAGTTGATTATTTGGTTGTGATTGACTTTTCTCCTGATTTCAGTAAACTGACTGGAGAGGAGTTCATTGCACGCTGTTGTGCTATGTTCACCGTCAAAGCTGTTGTGGTTGGCGAAAATTTTCGCTGTGGATCGCATGCCGATACCGGAGTTGCTGAGTTACGTGAGTATGTTGACCGGTATACCGGTGGAGCAGATGTTGTTGTTCCACACATGTATCGACTGCAGGACGGAAGAGATGATAGCAGCACGGTAGTGCGTATGACCCTTACTGAGGGCAAAGTATCGGAAATTCCGATGCAGCTCGGCAGGTATTATTCGGTGGACTTGGGCCATATTCCTTCCAGGAACAACGAATATCCCCTGCGACTTTCGATCGGATCGTTCGTGCAGCTGCTGCCGCCACCAGGAGTGTACGAAACGGTACTTGTTATGGCAGACAGGTCGGAATGGAAGATGCTGGCTTTGATTGACGAAGAGTTTCTTACGTTGACAGCCCGTACTTCACCGGCGCAAAGCGTCAGTCATGCAGTATCAGATATCTCCGTTCGTTATGATTCTGTACAATTTGTGAAGGAGTTGACGTAAAGATGTTAACAAAAGAAATGAAAGCTCAAATCATTGCTGAATATGGTGGAAGTGAAGCTAATACCGGGGCATCTGAAGTACAGATTGCTCTGCTGACTGCCCGTATACGGGATCTGCAGGATCATTTCCGGCAGTTTCCTAAAGACCATGCAAGTCGTCGTGGATTGCTCAAGATGGTCGGTGCGAGACGTCGGTTGCTCAAATATGTGCGCAACCAGGATGTGAATCGGTATCGCGAACTGATCCAGAAGCTTGAGTTGAGAAAATAATTGATGAGTACGGTGTAAGCAGATTGAAATGGCCTCCTGATATCCGATTTGGGACTTCAGGGGCTGTTTCTGTTTTTACTGGCAACTCATATACAAAAAGAAAGAACTGAAAAGAAGTAGGAAGAAAGAATGAAATCAGTACGAATGAAAATTGGTTCCAGTGAATTAGTGCTGGAAACGGGAAAAATGGCAAAGCAGGCTAATGGTGCTGTCTATGCCAGTTATGAAGGGAGCTCGGTACTTGCTACCGTCTGTAGTGGAAGAGCACCCGATAAACCATTAGATTATGTTCCTCTGCAGGTGGAATACAACGAAAAATACTATGCAGCAGGCAAAATTCCCGGTGGATTTCTTAAGCGGGAAGGACGTCCTAAAGATAAAGAGATTCTCGTTTCACGACTCATCGACCGTCCCATGCGTCCTTTATTTGATAAAGCATTTGGTCGGGAAATCCAGGTGGTACCCACCGTTGTCAGCTCGGATATGGTCAATCCTCCCGATATCATTGCCATGATTGCATCTTCTGCTGCAGTTACCATCAGCGATATTCCATTTAATGGACCGATTGCTGCCGTGCGTGTCGCAGCGGTTAATGGTAATTTTGTGGTTAATCCCACGTTTGCTCAGATTGATGATGCAGAGCTGGAAATCGTTGTAGCCGGTACCGAAGATGGTATTACCATGGTTGAAGGTGGCGCTCAGCAGGTATCTGAAGAAATGATGCTTGAGGCGATCGAGACTGCCCAGCCCGTAATTGCCGATCTGTGTAAACTGCAGAGAGAACTTGCCGAGATCGCCGGAAAAGAGAAACTTCCCCTGATTCAGCCGGAAGAGGATCTCTCGTTCCTTGAGCCGATTAAAGCATATGCATATCCGCTCTACAAAGAGGCAAGTTTTGTCAAAGGAAAAATGGAACGATATGCAGCTCTGCAGGAAGTGCGTGATGCAGTGGTAGAGAAATTTGCCGATGCCATTGAAGAAAGTGAGCAGCCGGAAAAGATTTCTGCCATGTTCGAAGATCTTGAATACGAAATACTGCGCAGTTCTATCCTGAACGACGGGGTACGCACTGATGGGAGAAAAGTTGATGAAATTCGACCGATCACCTGTGAGGTAGGAGTTCTCCCGCGAGCCCACGGAAGTGCGCTCTTTACCCGTGGTGAAACACAGGCTCTTGCCTCAACAACCTTGGGAACTGCCAGTGACGAACAGATGTTTGATACCATCGATGGAGATAAACATTTCAGCAATTTCATGCTCCATTATAATTTCCCACCGTTCAGTGTGGGTGAAACCGGAAGATTGGGTACCGGTAGACGAGAAATCGGCCATGGCCACTTGGCACAACGTGCATTAGAAGGTGTGCTTCCTGAAAAGGATGTGTTCCCCTATACCGTCCGGGTAGTATCGGAAATTCTTGAATCAAATGGATCATCCTCAATGGCTTCGGTCTGTGGTGGATGTCTTTCCCTGATGGATGCAGGAGTACCGGTGAAGCAACCCGTTGCCGGTATTGCCATGGGCTTGATTACCGAAGGTGCCGATTACAGTAAGTACGTGGTACTCAGTGATATTCTTGGTGAAGAAGATCACTTGGGCGATATGGACTTTAAAGTTGCTGGAACGAAAGATGGGATCACTGCATTCCAGATGGATATTAAGATTGCAGGCGTTTCACGCGAAATCATGGCGCAGGCTCTTGATCAGGCAAAACGGGGAAGAATGCATATTCTCGGTATCATGAACGAAACGCTCCAGAAACCCCGAACTGACATTTCCACTTATGCTCCCAAGATTCTTACCATCAAAGTTGATGAGGAAAAAATCGGTGCTGTTATCGGAACCGGCGGAAAGACCATTAAGGGTATTGCCGAGCAGACCGGAGCTGAGGTGAACATCGATAACGATGGTACCGTGACGATTTATGGAAAGAACAGCGCAAGTGCAGAGAAGGCTCTGGAGCTGGTAAAAATGATTGTCGAAGAACCCGAAGTAGGTCGCATCTATACCGGTACAGTAAAACGTATTATGGACTTCGGCGCATTTATTGAAATTCTTCCCGGGAAAGAGGGGTTGTGTCATATCAGCAAACTTTCCAAATCTCGCGTGAATAACGTTAATGATGTGCTGAGTGTCAATCAGGTTGTTCCGGTGAAGCTGATGGAAATCGATCGTATGGGTCGATTGAATCTGAGCTACATCGATGCCATTGAACCGAAGGAATCAAAATAATTATGCCAGACCGAAGGGATATCACCGTCCGGATTATTGCCACACCGGGAGCACAGCTTCCGGTGTATGCTTCTGACGATGCTGCCGGTGCAGATCTCTGTGCCTATCTTCCCGATGGCCCTGTTACTCTTTCACCATCTGGAGGAATTGCCAAAATTCCTACCGGATTGGTGTTGGAAATACCCCGAGGATTTGAAGGGCAGGTTCGCCCTCGAAGCGGCTTAGCTGCCCGAAACGGTATCACGGTGCTCAACAGCCCTGGTACCATCGACAGTGATTATCGTGGAGAGGTCCAGGTTATCTTGATCAATCACGGCAAACAGCCAGTGACCATTGAACACACAAACCGGATAGCACAGTTGGTGATTGCCCCCGTGCAAAGCTGCACCTTTCAGATGTGTGACACCCTGAGTGACACACCACGAGGAGAGCAGGGATTCGGCTCAACAGGAGTATAAATGATGGAGAGACGATTCGTCTCATCGTATCGGCTGTTGCACCGCTATGTCCTACGTGAGTTTCTCCTATCGTTACTCGTTGCCTTTCTTTTTTTCTTTTTTATATTCTTCGTCAATCAAATACTGTTATTTGCTCAACGTATTTTACTGAGACAAGTACGTCCTGTAGCGGTTTTTCAGCTGGTGCTGCTCTCAATGCCGCAAGTACTGCTCTATACCATTCCATTTTCGACACTTAGTGCTTCGAGTATGACCATCGGCGATCTCACTGCCCGAAACGAATTATTGGCATTACGGGCAAACGGGATTTCTCTGAGTAAACTCTTTCGCATTATCGCCGCAATTGCTATCCTGCTTGCCGCTCTTACGTTTGTGATCGCCGATATGCTTCTCCCGTACAGCCATCAAAAATTCCGTTCACTATACAGTGAACTATTGCAGGAAATCCCTACTATGGAACTTGATTCCTATGCCATCAACCAATCGGGAGATATCATTCTGGTGACGGGGGAAGTAGAGGAGGGGAAGATTTCATCTCTGGTGCTCTTCAATACGGCAACTCAGGCAAAACAGCAGGTGATCAGCTCTGCAGAAGGATCAATTACTCTGGTGGATCCCTCATCTTATCTCTATCGACTCGATCTTTTCGCTCCGACATTGCTTCAAACCGGAGTCGGTTCCTCTGATCAGCTTTCTCTGGCATCTGCAGAAAGCATGAGCTACTACCTTGATCTTGGCAGTCAGGTATCACGGTTTACTGATGTAAGTCCCTCGCAATTAAGTACACGGGATCTCCTTGATGCCATTGCTGTACGAGAGAATGATCTGGACCAGGCAAAGGGCAAACATGAAGCAAAGATAGAGGAGATGGAGAGGCAAATTGCGCAATCTCCTGATGAGCTTCATCGAGAAGAACTTGAACAGGAACTCCAACAACTGCGCACCGAAGTTCCAATAAACTTCTACCTGCAATACTATCGTGCGGAACTTCATAAGAAATTTGCACTCTCTGCGAGTTCATTCATTCTGGTGTTCATTACGTTTCCGCTTGCGTATCTCAAATTGAAACATGGGAGACTGTTCGGTTTTGCCCTGAGTCTTATCACCGCAAGCGGCTACTGGTTCATGCTGTTTTTTGCTCAACTGCAGATACTTGATCATGCGATCCATCCTGCGTGGTTCATGTGGGCTCCCAATATGCTTATCATCGTGGTTGCCGCGCTGATGCTTCTCTCGCTGAGGCACCTATGAAAGTATTTCATCGGTATCTTATCGGTTCAGTGGGCAAAATCATTGCTATCACCGTATTCCTGCTCACCCTGATTTTACTACTGTTCGATGTTTTTTCCCATATGGATCAGTACGTGATGCATGAAGTTGCGCTTCGCGATATCCTGCACCTTACGCTTTTGTATATACCGAAGGCTGTTACCCTCTCGATAGCTCCTGCTGCATTGTTTGCCACGACGTATGTGCTTTCGATGCTCCATACCGGAAACGAGATGATTATTTTGGCCAATATCGGTTATGCGTATCGTTCAATCATACGGCCCGTATTGCTAGTGGGTATTGCACTCGTGTTCACCCAAAGTGTAATTTCAGAATATGTAGTGATTCATACCACACGTGCACGTACGCAGATTGAGATGGAAGTACTCAATCTGCAAAGTTCCCGTGATACGCGTAATGTGACGCTCCAGAGCCCGCATGGAGATTACGTCCTGCATGCAAAACGGTACTATGACACATCACAGAGTCTGGCCAAGGTCACCCTGATCACCTTGAATTCAGATCATCAGTTGACCATGCGTGTGGAGGCTGAACGGGCCATCTACAACGGTTCCTCTTGGGTATTTGAAGATGTGACACGCTATGTGGTGGATCCGAATCAGGATACCGTATCAGTACAGCACGACAGCCGCTACGAAAATCAATCAATCACCCTCGAACCCGCTTTGTTTCGCAACCTTGGAGTCGATATTCTTACCATGAAGCTTCCGCAGGCACTGCAATATCTAAAGCAGATATCGGTGAGCAATGCCAGTCAGTACGGGCCCGCTGCCTCCGATCTTGCTGATCGTATTTTGGGAAATCTGACCCCCTTGATTCTCATGATCATTTCCTGTTCTACTGTCTTCACATGGAGAAAGAATGTGCTGGTATTAAGCATTATTGCCAGTTTAGCAATCTCCGTAGTCTATTTTGTACTGCATATGCTGAGTATGATACTGGCAAAACAGGGAATATTGCCACCGATAGCAGGTCCGCTGATTCCTATGGTAGTCCTGCTGGTGCTCTCAGGTATATCTCTTGCAGTGAGAAGGATGTAATAGATGGATCAAATCTATCGGAAGACCCATCAGGATGCTCACAGTAACGCTCGTTGTGGCGTAGTGAGTTTACCGCATGGAGAAGTGATCACTCCTGCTTTTATGCCCGTGGGAACGAACGGGACGGTAAAGGCCATGCATCACGATCGTATCGAATCAATCGGATATCGTCTGATTTTAGGTAATACCTACCATCTCTACCTCAGACCAGGTCTAGAAGTTCTTAAACATTATGGGGGACTGCACGCTTTTAGTAACTGGAACCATAATATTCTCACCGATAGCGGCGGATTCCAGATTTTCAGCCTTTCCCAGCTACGCAAGATCAAGGAAGAGGGAGTTACCTTTCAAAGCCATATTGACGGGTCAAGGCATCACCTCACCCCGGAAAAAGTGGTAGATATTCAACGAATCATCGGCAGTGATATTCTCATGTGTCTCGATGTATGTACTCCGCCGGAAATTCCATATGCTGAAGCAAAAAAAGCGTGGGAAATCACTCGGCAATGGGCACAGCGCTCGGTAGCACATTGGAAAAACCTTGACGGATTTGCCGGAAAGCTGTTCGGTATTGTTCAGGGTAATTTCTACAAGGAACTGCGTAAAGAGAGTGCACTTACACTCAGTGAGATGGATTTCCCCGGCATGGCTATTGGAGGATTGTCGGTTGGAGAAACTGCCGAACAGTTCAGCGAATATCTTGCTTATACGACAGAATTTCTTCCACTTGACCGTCCCCGATATGTTATGGGTATCGGTACCCCTGATTATATCCTTGATGCAGTAGAAAACGGAATCGATCTGTTTGACTGTGTTCTGGCCACCCGTTCGGCAAGAAACGGTTCGGTATTTACCGATGACGGGATGATCCAGCTGAAACGGGCTACTCATGCTTTTGATACCGGACCTATTGTTGAAGGGTGTACCTGCACTGCATGTACCAAATATTCACGTGGGTATCTTCGGCACCTGTTTAAAGCCCAGGAAATGCTTGGCGGTATGTTGGCTACTGAACACAATCTGGTATATCTCTACCGATTGATGGAGCAGGTCCGATCGGCTATTCAGGAGGATCGCTTCACTGAATTCAAACGATCATATCTTGCACGGTACTATGGCAACTGAAGTCTCACAAGAGGTGCGAAAGCATACGACTGATTCGATGATCGTGATGTGCTGTACACTTCTTTCCCGATTATTGGGAATTGTTAAAGCGCGAGCCATTGCAACGGTTTTCGGAGCCTCTCAAGTTGCCGATATCATAAATTTCACCTTCAATATTCCCAATAATTTTAGGAAATTGATTGCCGAAGGTGCACTCAGTAGTGCCTATATCCCGGTATTCACCGCCTCGTTGGCTGAAGATCCTCATTCACTGAAAAAGTCATCTGCGTTACTTGCACGTATGCAGGCTTTTCAAATGCTTATTCTCATTCCATTGATAGTACTCACCTGGATATACAAAGGGGAAATTATCAGGTTTCTCAGTGATTTTTCGCATCCTGATGATATCGCTCTTTCAAGTGAACTCCTCGTCTATTTTATGGTTTTCCTGGCGACTATAACAGCGGCATCACTGTATGGAGGGGTGCTACATAGCCATGGAGCATTTTTTATTGCAGCGGTAGCTCCCTTAAGCTTTTCTCTTTCAGTCATTGCCAGCGTCTATTTTCTCAGTGACCGATTCGGCGCCTATGCGATGGCCTTTGGAGTGGTAAGTGGCGGCTGTTTGCAGGCAATTATCACTTACGCACGATTGCATCACATAGGATACCGGATGAAATTTTCGTTTGATTTCTCCTATGAGCCGTTTAAACGGGTGATGCGTAGCTGGGCACCGGTCATCCTTACTGCTTTGCTGGCTATTATTTCCCAGCAGATTGCCTTTTACTTTGCTACATCATTATCGGAAGGAAGCGTAACTGCATTCAGCAATGCCATCATCATCTGGCAAGCTCCTTATGGTATTGTGTACAGTGCAATTGCAACGGTCTTCTTTCCTGCAATGGTTCGGGCGTTCCATGAAAAAGCATATACCCAGTTGGGAAGTATTATCGAACGGGGACTAGTATATCTTGCAACGTTTCTCTTTCCTGCGGCGATTCTTTTTTCCACCTTACGTTTTGAAACAACAGCAGTACTGTTACAAAGCGGACAATTTACCCTAGCAGATACGTTGGAGACGGGGAAAGTACTATTGTGGTTTACCCTCGGCATGCCGTTTGTTGCCTGGTATGGATTTTTACAGCGAGCCTGCTTTTCTCTGAACCGGTTTTCCACAGCTGTTGTAGCTGCGATTTTTGTCGCGGTGATCGATGTAATCACTATTGTCATCGGTATACGTCTTGGATGGCAGACTGCTGCTCTGAGTATAGCAAATACAGTTTCATTTGCCATCGGGGCAGTGATACTCTGGGCAGCAGTGTATTATTATACTGACAGACATGTCGTTTCTAAGTCGTTGGTTGTTTCGTTGGGAAAGCTGATACTTGCCAATACTCCCTTAGCAATCAGCGCCATTCTCTACTCCCGCTATGCACCTCATGAGTGGTGGAAAACGGGGAGTACGCTCGCCAATGCCGGTATTTTTCTAGTGGTCTGCCTTGCAGCGTTAGCTATTACGGTTGCATCCTACCGACTCTTTCATGTCGAATTTCTTTCCGTACTCCTGCATAAAAAAGCGGAGCGTTGAACCGGGGGGATTCGACGCTCCATCATCCTGATCGTTATACGGTAAGTGCAGAAATTGACTCGACCGTATAATCGTACGTCTGTTCATTGATCGTAAACGTGAATCGTTCTCCGGGAACATGGTTCAGCAGTTTTGCCCCAAAAGGCGCAAGATAGCTGATGGTACGGTCATTGGGGTTTGATTCCCAGGGTCCTAAGATACGATACACATCGGTTTTCTCTGTAATATGGTTTTGCAGCACCACTTCAGTACCAAAGGAGACTTTACTGGGATCAACCATTTTTTGGTTTACCACGGTCGCTCGGGAAATTTCATCAGTAAGGCGCATCATCGTTGCATTGAGAATGCCCTGCTTCTCTTTGGCTGCTTTGAACTCGCTGTTCTCGCGCAGATCACCAAGACTCAAAGCTTCACCAATCTCTTTTGAGTTTTCCGGAATTTCAACATTCATAATGCGGTCCAACTCAGCCTGTTTCTCAATATATTTAGCCTTGGTCACCAGCAGTCCACTGGAAACCACTTCCTGTGCAGCAGTTTCTTCACCGAGGAAGACAAAGTCTGGATATTTTTCCAGAATTTCGTGCTTCACTTCAATTTTCCTCGATTGATCGAGACCTTGCATACGCTGGACAATGAAGTTGATACGTTGAGCCGAACCTTCATTCGCCACCTTCAGAAAGTCAAAGAGCAGGCGCTCATCAAACAGAATCGTTGTCAGCGTTTTGGCAATCTTCCGATTTTCCGTGGCAGCCTTTTTTGCCTCAATGGCATTGAATGCGTAATCGAGCAGCTGAAGTTCACTGGTAATCAGGGTTTCAAAGGGAATTCTGATCTTCTTTTCCCAGAATTTGCGATCATAGGTCCGAGCTAAATACGTGAACAGTTCAGCATTCTCCCGGTAATTTCGACAGGCATTGCGGAACATATCTTCAATAATCTTCTTGCGACCCTGTTCCCTCAGAGTATCCATGATATAACTGGTGAGGTAGTAGGGGTACAGTGAAATGAGCACTTGATCCACCCGTTCGCTATCCTCGGTAGTGACCACATTATCGATGAAGGACTTCTTCAATTCTGAATCATCGATTGCTCCGAATGTCTGTGGGACATGATCCAACATACCATAGAGATGTTTGAAATCAACTTCTGGTCTGGTCAGGAAGGGGAATCGATCACAAAGGTAATCAACAAAGAGGAACGAGGCAACAGTCTGATCGTTCACTCGCTGATAATTCATGCACTGATCAATGAAGTATTGCACCATCTCCATGAAAAATTCAGTTTCCGGATCACCATTTACGAGGAAGTCACGGACTATCCTGACCTTCTGGTAAAACCGTTTTTCATTTCTGAACACACCGAGAGACTTTTCCTCGTAGGAAATCGGGGTTGCTCGAACGGTATAGACATCCGGATCACTGGGAAGGAATCCAATAAGAGGATCATTCATAATGACCTTTTTTGCTCCTGTGAGCCATGAAGTCCACTCCTTTGCAGTCAGAATGGTAGGAACTATTTCTGCCTTCATGGCTTTGATGGTAGCAGCATTCCCCTGACTGGTGATCAGTGTCCGCAACCCCCAAGGGATATCTTCTTTGAATTTCTGAGCAAGTTTCTCACGAGGAAAAATACTTTTCAGTACCCAAATGTGATACCGGGGAAGTACCTGTAGAGAACTGAAGGCCATACTCAGTGACATGGTATGGTTTCGTTTCTGGGCAAAATCTATCACTACATGCTCATGTGAGATATCGCTGATGCGACCGATACTCCAGGTTTTATGGTAGACGAAAGATCCGGTATCAAAGGCAATGTTCTTCTCAAAGTCATCAATTGCCGAGTGAACATCACGGTAACTTTTATCGAGGTTCGAAATATCGATACAGGTTTCGAGACGACTATGATCTGCATAGAGTTTTCGATAGGTCTGTACCAGCTGGTCTCGAGCCCATTCAGATCGAGGATCGGCATCAAGAAGGGTTTTCAGTACCACAATAGCCTGTTCCCAGTCTTCCCGATCCACTGATACTTCATACAACTCGGCGAGCATCTGTAATGAACGTTCACCTTGGAAATGTGCTGATATTCGCTGAGCAAGACCGAGAAGATAGGCAAAATCATCGGGAATCATGGAGACCAGTACTGTCCACACATCCTTTACCGCAGGAAGATTCTGCGCATTCATAAACCGCTGGAGCGCCTTTTTGTAATAGAAAAGGGCTTTCTCTGTATTCTCTTTTTCGAGATATCGCTCAGCTATTGCCTGAAGCAGATCGGTTTCGTCGTAATCGACTTTTACCAACCGTTCATACAGCTCATACATATCATCTTCACGATTCATTTTCTCGTAGCATGAAGCAAGTACACGGATTACGTACTTGTCTTCAAAGCGGTCTAATACTTTTTTGCTGAGAAATTCCACGATGCGATATTTTTTATTCTCATTGAACAGCTCGATCAATGCGGTAATATTGCTGTAATCAAGTGATTTGCGACGTAAAGCAATACTCCCGCTGAGATAGAGAGCAATAATACTGTTTTTGTTCTTCTCGAGATATTCGTCACAGATTCCTTTTACTTCCATGAGTTCTTCCGTATCCTCAGTGTCAGCAAGGATTGCATCAAGTTCATCGAAGTTAGGGATCGTATAATTTGCGACCGTTGTTCTCGTCCACTTCTCTTCAGTAAGCAGGGTTCTGATGTTTTCTTCGTTCATGCTGTGCTCCCTTCAAATAATGCATATTTGGAACAATACATAAACACCCCGAGCCGTGCATCCTCTTGTTTGGATTCCGATACAGCTCAGGTGTTATGCGATGAGACTGGTTCCAAGTTGCTTCTTTATCATATCATGATGATCGTTTCTGTGCAATAAGTGTTTATATCGGGTATGGTTGCCTGCAGGTGAGTAGATCTATACCACCAGAAGCGCTTTCCAAAACAGCGGGTTTCTGATACAACAGAGTCATGAATACAGAAGCAACTTGCATGGTAGCACCATCGCTGCTTGCAGCAGATTTTTCTCATATCAGAGATGCCGTTATCGATATTGAGACTGCAACAGCACCGTGGGTTCATTTTGATGTCATGGATGGGATGTTCGTACCGAATATTACGTTTGGTCCGAAATTTGTCAGCGATTTGCGTCCCTATTCGAAATTGATCTTTGATACGCATCTGATGGTAGCACAACCTGAACGGTATATTACCCAGTTCGCTGAAGCAGGCAGTGACTATATCACGGTGCATGCCGAAGCGACGATGCATCTCTTTCGCACGTTGACCATGATTCGGGAAACGGGGAAAAAGGTTGGAATCTCAATCGTACCGTCCACTCCCATCAGTGCGATCGAACTCGTACTTGACCAGGTTGATATGGTGATGCTGATGACGGTCAACCCGGGATTCGGGGGACAGAAATTCATCCCCGTTTCGTTTGAGAAGATCAGGCAGCTTGATCACCTGCGAAAAGCTCGGAATTTGCATTTTCTTATCTCAGTTGATGGGGGAGTGAATCGTTCCAATGCTGCTGAACTCGTTCAAGCAGGAGTTGATGTTCTGGTAATGGGAAGCGCATTCTTCGGTGCAGAAGACCGATCAGCACTCGTGAAAGAAATCCAGGGACTTTCACGGTAATGCGGGCGGTAGTACAACGGGTATCCGGAGCCTCGGTAACGGTAGATACCGTTACGGTCGGATCGATAGAACGGGGATTGCTGGTGTACCTCGGGGTAGCAGAACACGATACATCAGATGATGTTGCCTATCTGGTTCGCAAGATCACACGCATGCGTCTGTTTACCGATGAGCAGGGGAAAATGAATCGTTCCCTGGATGAAGTGGGTTCCCAGATGCTGGTAGTCAGTCAGTTCACCCTGTGTGCTGATTTATCGAAAGGAAACCGTCCATCATTCAACCCGGCTGCAGCACCGCAGAAAGCGCAGGCGCTGTATGAACAGTTTGTAGAGGCGGTACGCGAGGGCGGTTTTTATGTGGCAACAGGAGAATTTGGGGCATCCATGCGTGTTACCTATACCAATGAAGGACCGGTGACGATTATGGTAGATTCTCCGACCACGATGAAGCAAAATACCTGACAATGCAGTACAATAGCTGTATCAGCTGATAAAGAGAGGTTAGCTATGGCAAAAAATACATCACAGGCTCCGGTTACCATTACCGATACGAAACAGAAGCTTGTTGCACTCGAAGCTGCTCGTTCTCAAATCGACAAGCAGTTCGGCAAAGGCGCTCTGATGAAACTGAGTGATAATCCAACTGACCGATCAATTCAGGTCATCTCCTCTGGATCCATCCTCCTTGATGAAGCTCTGGGAGTAGGGGGATATCCTCGAGGACGTATTATTGAAATTTATGGACCGGAGTCATCAGGCAAGACCACATTGGCGCTCCACTCAATTGCTGAAGCACAGAAGGCAGGAGGCATAGCAGCATTCATTGATGCAGAGCATGCTCTTGATCCGACCTATGCGCGGAAATTAGGGGTAAACACCGATGAATTATGGATTTCTCAGCCCGATAACGGAGAACAGGCTCTTGAAATTGTTGAATCACTTGTTCGCTCGGGAGCGGTTGATATCATAGTTGTCGACTCGGTGGCTGCATTGACCCCGCAGGCTGAAATCGATGGAGAAATGGGTGATTCTCATATGGGATTGCAGGCAAGACTCATGAGTCAGGCACTGCGGAAACTCACCGGTATTCTCTCCAAAAGTAATACCACCATCATTTTTATCAACCAGATCCGTATGAAAATCGGTGTGATGTTCGGGAATCCGGAAACGACGACCGGTGGTAATGCGCTGAAGTTCTATTCATCGATTCGAATTGAAGTTCGGAGAATCGAGGCAATCAGCAGAAGTGCCGATGATATCATAGGGAATCGGGTACGTATCAAGATCGTTAAAAATAAGGTAGCACCGCCATTCAAGAAGATTGAACTTGATATGTTCTTCGGAGAAGGGTTGAGTTACCATGGCAGTATCCTTGATGCCGCATTGAAGTATGAACTTCTTGATAAGAGTGGTTCCTGGTACGCCTATAATGGGGAAAAGATCGGGCAGGGACGAGAGAATGCAATAAATTTCCTGAGAAGTAACCAGGATATCACCAGCGATTTGTATGAGAAACTGCGTACGTTGATGTTTCCGAGTCCGACTGACACTGCTGCAGATACTCCACAGGCGTGACCTTTACGCGACTGGGTATAAACGGTATACTCGGTCGCATGGTATATGAGACGGG
>Ga0334895_1001285_pt1 | contig 26371 bp, 19 predicted proteins | sample GraSluR3_MG_7_FD_207229 | JGI IMG/M metagenome (GOLD analysis project Ga0334895, IMG submission 207229) | Sludge microbial communities from methane-producing bioreactor in Wageningen University, Netherlands - Granular Sludge_31_05-R3 | ecosystem: Engineered > Bioreactor > Anaerobic >... | reverse complement strand
TTTACAATTTACAATGTGCGATCTACAATAAGAGTGTCGTTATGCACGTTTCTGCCTTGTTATCACCAACCCAAATCCAGTCACTCCACATTTTCAATACCAGCCCTATAGTAGTCTTTCCGGAACACGTAGTGAAGCGATTCGGGGGCCCCTCAACATTGCGCAGCAGTTTTGTGGGGCTAAGAAGTGTATCCGGAAACCATAATCTGTCCACTAATTTACACTAATTATCACGAATTAGTCTATAAGGTTGAGAAGGTTTATAAGCGTGGGAATCATCTCCCGGCTCCTTGCCCTGAGGGGCGGCTACAAGCCGTGGCTACTTTGATATCACATATCACAGCTAGCTTCGCCCCAAAGAAAAAGCCGGAGCTTATTATGGCTCCGGCTGTATATGCTTTAGTTGATGATTATTTCATCAGCATCATTTTGCGGGTTTCGCTATGATTCTCTGTGCTCAGGCGATAGAAATAGAGACCACTGGTAACGGCATTGCCGCTATTGTTGGTGCTATCCCATACCATGCTGTTTCTTCCGGCATTGGCAGTTCCGTCGAAGAGGGTCTTCACGAGCTGGCCTTTGACGTTGAAGATTTCCAGTTTGGCTTTGCCATTGATAGGCATATCAAAGCTGATTGTGGTTTCAGGGTTGAAGGGGTTCGGGTAGTTTTGGTTCAGAATACGATTTACTACAGGAGCGCTATTGTCGGCGCTGGATCCTGATGAGGGTCCGAAAGTAATCTGAAGTTCGGTAAACATCACTGCTCCACCGTCGTTCACAGGGTGAGCGGGAGGAGAGATGGCGTTTGATCCCCAAGTGTAGTCGTCATAGAACATGATTCCGATCTTTCCAACGTAGTTATCATCACCATCGACTCCGGTAGTGATTACTTTGTCAGCAGGATAAACCCACATGGGTTTGAGACCGGAAAATTCGGGAGTTTCCACGTTGTTCAGAATGATCGGCTCACTCCATGTGTCACCATTATCGCTGGTCACGGAGATGAAGATCTCAGGAGTGTTTGCAAAAGGTGCAAGCTCAGGATATGAATCCGGATATTGGTTGTAGTCTTTTGCGCGTTGTGAATCCTGCCAAATCATGACGGCAAGGCCATCTTCATTGGGCTCGGAGATCTTGATGTTGTTCAGGTGGAACATCATGGATGAATCATGGGCATCTTGATCCCAGTGCGGGAAGGGCCATACTACTTCAGGAGCAAGGTACATTCCGCCATCGGAGCCTTCATAATATTCCGGCACGCCCCAGGGAGCTTCGAGATCCCAAGGTGTGTAGACTTCGTTGAAGTCGTCTGCAGGGTTCTTTTTGGGGTGGACTTCCGGGAAGCTGAATTCGTCGGTTGCAGGATCATAGATCACAGCTTTGACGGTGTGGTATGCAGGATAGTAGCCACCGGAAATCACATTTACTGAGAAGAGGCCGGGGTAAATGATTCTGCCGGCATTGTCTGTCACAGCATTGAGGTGACTGGAATTTACGATACCCCAGTATAGCTCTTCATCAGTATAGGGGATGTCGCCATCGCCAACAAAGTATCCGGTGCCACCGGGGGTTCCGGGAGGATTGTAGGTGGGGATGCGATCGTAATCAGTCAGATGTACCCATTCGCCTTCACCGTAGTTTGGGTTCATGAAGATATCGAGATTGGGCTCATCAATAGCATTATCATTGGGGTCATAGGCAAAGTGGTAACCAGCATAATAGAGGTTGCCCAGATTGTCTGTGGTGAGGGCATGGAAAGGACGACGCCAATCAACGCCATGGTTCCATTCGTCCATCATGGGGATGGATGTGTAGCTCCAATCAAGAGGAGTTCCCATTTCCAGCATGTCGCCGTCGAAATCTGCATAGGCGATCAAGACGTTTTCACTGGGTGCTTCTGTGCTATTGTGGGTCACTGCATTACGATTTGCCACATAGACTCTGCGCATATTTGCAACCGGTGAGGGACCGATCTGGATGGTGGGCCAGATGAATTCGTTGTCTGAAGAGGCAACTGCGCCATCGACGAGCACTTCCAGAGGATTGTCCACGATGATTTCGATCTCGTTGAAGAGACCGGAAATGCCAAACATGAAAGCGTCAGAGGTGAATTCCACTTCCATCTCTGCATCGTCATCAGCATTGGCATGCCAAGCATACATTGGTTTTCCGCTGACGGGATCAACGCCAACTGTGGGATAACCTTCATGATTGGTCACCAAAGTGATTTCGTTCTGGTTTACCACGTTTCCGGCAGCATCTAGATGCGCGTAGAAAGTACGACGGCTTCCGGAAGCAGTACGCTTTCCGTGGTAAGTCATGAAGAATCCGCCTTCATCGTTTGGGATTACACGAAGGGGCAAGCCGTTGTAGCTACCGATCATGTAGTCATAGTAGTTTTCCAAGAGCACGGTAGGGGTCTTGGTAAAGGTATAATTCGGTGCAGTGCGAACGGGGCTGGTGTATCTTTCCCGTCCGGGGGCTTCAAGAGCTTCTTGAGCGTGGTCAGGCTGCATCGGTTTTGCAAGCAGAGCACCCACTACGAAGCTGAGGCATAAGGTTAGTAAGAGAACTTTTTTCATCGTTCCTCCATTTTTTTATTCATGTTCTTAGTATCTGAGTTTGAGAGACACACGGTGTGCACTCTTGAGCATTGATTCAGCAAGTAAGCCCATATCTGTGTAGGCATAATCGACATTGAAGATTCCGATGCTGGTGGGCACTTGCCAGCCGGCGCCTAAGCTATAGCTTGCAGCATCAAAATTGAATTGATAGCCGCCGCGCAGGAAGATGTTCCCCATCTTATATTCGGTTCCGAGGTTCCAAGTTTCGGTGCGATCAATGACATTGTCCAACTGCAAAGAAGCGATCCAATGATTGGTCTCAGTGCGCATCAGGTCTCCTGAAACGCCCAAAGAGAAGTGCATTGGGATCTTCACTTCCAGCTCAGGACCATCTTCATCGATCAAGCCATCGCCATCATTGTCGAAGAGATCAAAGGGATCTTCGTCAATCAAGCCATCGCCATCATTGTCCACACGATATCGGATATCAGGACCGAAGTTTTTTAGAGCCATGCCTATCTTGACGTTTTGCCAACCGGTGTTGTACATAGAGCCGAGATCAAAGGCATAGGTGTTTACATCATACTCATAGAGATTTTCGCGAAGATACTTGATACCAACGCCGGCAGAGAATTTGTCAGTGAACTGCTGGGCGTAATTTACACCCAGAGCAACACTGCTGTTTGTGAAATACTCGCCGGTGTGGCCAAATGGGTCTTCCTCGGTCACTTCCATTTTATCCATATGCAAGACCGAGCCGTACAATGCGAAAGTAGAGACACCGGTGGTATAGGTGGCAGCTACAAATTCATGCATGATGTCGGCAGGCCAATTTGTATGGGAAAAGAAGACCTGGTTTTGAAATGATGGTGCCAAGCCGGCAGGATTCCAGTACACGGAGGAAATATCGTCCGATACAGCAGTATAGGCTTCACCCATACCGATTGCACGGGCATCCACACCCAGCTTCAGAAACTGCATACCAACTGTTCCAACTTTGCCAAAGGGCTTTGCACTAAGGCATAGAGGTAGCAGAACGACAGCCATTGTGAGGAGAAGGATAATCTGTTTTTTCACAATTCCTCCCTTACTTAATCAAGACAAATTTGCCGACTTTGAGTTTATTGTCAGCTTTGTTTTCTACGCTAAACAGATACACGCCGGGGGCGATGATCTGATTGTTTTTGGAAAGAAGATCCCAGGCATGGATACCACTGGCTGCCATACCAGTGGTGGCAGCTTTGGAGATGGTGACGATGTCAGTCTGTGTCTGACCATCATGGTGAAGGGTCTGCACAAGATCTCCGGCAAGGGTATAGATGCGGATAGTGCAACGATTTGGCAGATTGATGAACCACAAGCGGCGGCTTCTATCTCCCTTTTCATCGTTGTCATAGCGTCCGTCGAATTTACTGCTGCCGATGTATGGATTGGGAACAACTTTGATGTCGCTCATATCTTCGCGGGCAAGGCTGCCGGGGAAGAATATCTTCATATTGGCATCAGCATCACGGCCGGATTCTTGGGATTCCAATCTATGCACAGGAATACCGCGGTCGTAAGCCGTGACGGCTACGTAGTATTCCACACCCCTTCTGGGATACATGATATGATGTTTGTAGTATCTGCGAGCCAGACGTTCGCGACGCACTTCTTCCAATGCTTCAGCTGTCGGATCTGCCGCATTCTCTCCTCCGGGAAAGGCGAATGTGGGCAGAGGAATCAGCTTGGAATCATAGAGTTCGTCGAAGATCTCAGGCCGAGTCTCAAGATGCTCGTGCATAAAGAGACGGGCTTGAAGGGCTTGGATCTCATCGTCGGTAAGCATAGCATTTTCAGAGGCAATCTGATCTGCCATTGCTTGGATCTCGGGAGTCCAATCCACATCCGGATCGTATATTGGCCATCCGTAAAACACGCTGCCATTAGGAACGAGATTATACTTCTCGTCAAGGCGCCAGAATTTGGCATATTCTTCGGGCGCTGCTTGCCATCCGCGGATGCCGGGATCAGGGTGATTTGAAGGATTGGGAAGATCCGTGTCATTGCCCAGATATCCGCCAAAATCCTTGTAGAGAGAATCTACTTGGATATTTACGGTGTAATCGGCAAGATCCACGGGTGTGTCGATCTTATCCCATCTGCGAACCATTTCCCAGTCTTCACGGTTTCCGCTTCCGGAACGGCCCCATACTGTGTAACCTTGGAAATCGTGGCGGAGGCGATAACCCGTCCAGGGATTCACCAGCGCATTGTTGTTCCAAGGATAATCCATGTCATTGAAATCACCGGGTTTAAACTCATCCGGGAAGTCGTCAAGATTGTCTATCGCAGCCGGATCGGAATCGAGGCCTTGAATATAGTTGTCGCTACCGGGTCGTTGCCATCCGATATCGGAGGTGGAAACCGTCTGAACATCATATGAGAATTCACTACGGTTGTCCCAATAAAGATCGATGCGATTGCCATCATCCTGCAATTCTGCATAGAGATTTGGGATGGTAGGCGGGCCCGGGGCTTGATAGTGAGGGAAGGTATCCGGGAGAACCACGCTGATCAGATCTTGTGCCCGACCGTAGATCTCTTTTGCCCAGCTTGCGCTACGCTTGAGGTCTTCTTTGTTTTCTCCGGGGAATACTGCCACCACGATCTTCATGGTCTTGCCGGGTTCAAGGTTCCAGCGCTTAAAATATTCGCCATGTTCGTCCACTTCCTCATATTCAGGAGTACCGGGTTGGGCACCGTAGAAAGAGAAGAGGAAACGTGTGTCGTTTGGAACAGGCTGTTCATATTCCATCACGTCCTGATCTTCCGGGCGTAGGGGTTTGAATTTGACAGGGTTTGGGTTGCGGCCGGTGAGCAGCCAGTATTTTTCGTTTGCAGTGCGCGGATTTGCGGTTTGCAATGAGCGTGGGTTGTTGTCATCAGGACCGTCACCCACTTTCCAATACCAGCAGTGGAATTCCAGCTCTTCAGGATCCGGAGTACAGACACGCGCACCCACGAGACCGGTAGTCAGACCACCGTCTCCATCGGCATCACGAGTATAGGCAAATTCATAGCCTTCGCCTTTTACATATCCGGACACATCATCACTGGCTTTTTCTGCTCCCCAAGATTGAGGACCGACGTCGCAATCCATATAGATACCCATGGCGCAATCGATGAGGGTATCTTCTTGGTTCATGTTTGTAATGTTGAATTCTACATAGACGAGGTTCTTAATGTAGTCATAGCTCCATTGATAGCTCATCTGGCGGACGCGAATATTGAGCGGATAGTGATTGTTTCTTCCGCTAGAAGATCCGTAGTCACGCTGACCTTCCGTGCCAAATGGACAGTAATCATAGTAATAAGCTATGAAATCCTGTTCAGACACCGGCGCTCCATCTTCGTCAAATCTACCGTCGCCATCGTCATCATAGCGTGCGGTAAACGCATAGCTGGGGAAGCTGGTATCTGAGAGATCCATAAATCCCAGCGGGAACCAGATCTCGTGGGTTGCAGGGTCGTCCAATATGGCAAAATCACTTGGTGTCATCTCATGGATATGTCTTCCACCAAAAGCTCTAAACTGCGAGGGCAATTCTTCGGCTTCTCTGAAGGGGAAGGTGTATCCTACAAAGTCTTCATCGATTAAGCCATCGCCATCATTGTCCACGCCTCGTTGCTGAATGCGGATGGACGCTGTGGCAATCCCGTCAAGAACATTGTAGAGAGCATAGTTATCAGCCATGCTGGCATTGGCTACAAGAAGGGGATTGTATGCGGGCAGAAACTCATAGAGAGACTGATCCCCATCAAAACCCACTGTGACCAAGGTATCCATTACAGGATTGTTGATCATCTGCGGCAACCATCCGTCCTGCCCTTCATACAATGTAGTATCATTTTGGGCTGACGGCGGATAGGTCTTCCAATATAGCTTTCTATTCAAGCCATCGCGGCGTTGCTTTTTGGCACCAAACCACAATGCACCTTGATATAGATAGTCAATTCCACTTCCACCCGGATACTCCAAGGAGGGATATTGTGGAACAATATCATTTCCCGACCCGAAGAAGCCATAGTTACTGACCCTTAGCCAAATGTTTCCAACATTGTGGTATTTGGTGAGGTCCAGCCTTTTGGTTCCGGTCGATGGTTCTGCTGATGCTGCGTGAACTGCCGTGACCATGAAGGCCATCAGCAGGAGCAAGCAGAGCAAAAATTTGTTTAACTTCATCAAACACTCCCGGATTAGTTCAATTTAAATTCCACCGGAACAATCAGCAATACGTCAACTGGTTGACCACTGCTTCTTCCGGGCTGAAATCTTACTTTGCGAACGGCTTCAATCGCAGCTTCATCCAAGCCACCAGGAACCGAGCGCCTTACGTTTATATTGCGGACAGAGCCGTCTCGCAATACTTCTACTTCCAAAATTACAGTGCCTTGCACCCGGTTTCTTCTGGCAAATTCCGGGTAAACCGGAGAAATGCTGCCAATGACCACAGGGGGTTCATCATATGGCACGAAGTTTACGGGTGTTTCGTCCATCTGGGATAGACTGGAAGTGGTAGTTATATTTATATTGCCGATCTGAGATAGAGCGCCTTTGTAGGCAGCAATATCTACTTCTTCGGTACCAAGCTCATCACTGATGACCAGCGGGATGTCGATCTGAACATCCGTTTCCGGAGGCTCAATCCTCTCGCGCTCTTCCATCGGGATGTCCACCAATTCCATCTGAGTGGTCTGGTAGACCTGCTTCCGTACCTCAATCTTGGGAGTAACCATCATCGCAAAGAGCAAGATCGTGAGAGAAAGAGCCAAGGCTTTGCTGAATTGGCTATTAGCTTGATCTTTCCAGTCGTTTGATTGCATTTTCATCTTTGCCTCCTAGTCCATCCGCTGTTGGGTCTCAAAAGCCACCACCAGGGTCTGTGCATCCTGGAGCTGGCGCATAACATCGGACATTACTCCATATTTGGTTTCCCGATCTGTTCTAAAACAGACGACCAGTTCGGGATCATCGGCTTTCTTCCGAATCAAGGTGTTTGCGACAAAAACGTCGTCGGAACTCTCGATACGGGTCGGTATATCATCGATAAGAATAGTCTCATCCCTCATCACATAGATGGTAGTGGTATTGTTTCTGGGAATGCGCTCTATGCTTTCTGCCATAGGCCAGCGCTCGCGTTCTACCCAAAATACAGTTTCTTGGACAAACACGGTGCTCACCATGAAGAACAGCAAGAGCAGAAACGCAATATCAGACATCGATGAACTAGGAATGCTGACTTCGCGGCTTCTTTCTTTTTTGATATTGGCCATGTCTTCCTCCTAGTTTGTCGATAGAGAGATCTTTTCGATGTCCGCCGCTTTGAGGCGGTCCACAACGCGAATCATATCATTGTATGTAGCTTCGCGATTTGTTATGACACGAAAGATCATCTGTTGATTTACTCTTAGTTTCCGCTGTATCAGCGCATCAAGCTCACCAATCTCAAAAAAGCGGGGAGCTTCATTATTCACAGAAATGCTGCCATCTTCTATGATCTGCAAACGGGTCATTTCATTCTCTGTCAGGGTAAGGCTCTGAGCCTCACCAGAACTATCATCGGCCGCCTGGGGAAGGACTATCCTAATTCCCTCTTTCACGTCGAACTTGGTAGTCGCCATGAAAAAGATAATTAAGAGGAAAGCAATGTCGGACATCGACGAAGTCGGGATTTCCGCTTTACCTTTCCTTTTACGTCCTATTTTCATTTTATTCTCCCTTGGGGCTTAAAGCATTGCTTCAACGACTTTCTCTGTTGCTTTTTGCATATCAATCACCATGCCATCAACCATGGTGACGAAGATGTTGTTGAAAAATTGCACAGGAATAGCCACGATCAAACCGGCTTGGGTAGTGATCAAAGAAATCTTGATACCGCTAGCCACAATGGTGGCGTCCACAGCACGTGCTGCTGCAATAGCGTCAAACGCACTGATCATACCGGTCACTGTTCCTAGGAATCCCATCATGGGTCCGAGGGTGATCACGGTCGAGAGTTCCAAGAAACCTTTTTCAAGATAACTCATCTCGATCATGGCAGCGTTCTCAATTGCCTTCTCTACAGCAGGGATTCCGCCGTCGGCTTTGAGAAGTCCGGCATAGACAATGGCTGCCACAGGTCCACGAGTGTTTTTTGCGACCTCAGCAGCTTCTTTGTATTTCTTATCTTTGATCAGAGGAGTGATCTTATCCAAAAAGGCATTCAAGTTTATTCTGCCATACATCAGAGCTATGAATTTCCACACGATATATGCAAGACCGTAGATCACCAGAATTAGGATAGGCCACATGGCCCAGCCGCCATCTTTAAACCATTTTACCATTCCACTGCCAAATACGAGTTCGGCAAAGCTCTCTAATCCACCGGCACTGGCAACTTCAGCTGTCGTTGCAGCAGCGGCGGCTTCCTCAGCTACTTCTTGTGCAAAGGCGACACCCGGCATGACCAGGCTTACCAGAGCGATAAGCAGCATTATGTACGAGAATTTTCTCATTTATGATTCCTCCTTGGAATAATTTAGAAGTTAAAGGACACACCGAGGGTGACACCACGGTATTTGTCTACGTTTGCCGGGTTTCTTACAGCCAGTCCATAGGTGTATTCAACTTCCGGATAGGTAAATTGGACCAAGTCGTCCTGCAAATCGGCTCCGTCATCATATGGTGATCCGGTGCGAGGATAGACGCGGTTTATATTCTTGGTTTTGAATAGGTTTTCCACATCAAGGAATACGCGCAGACTGGTTCCGCCCGGGAGCCGGACGCCTTTGGTCAATCTGGCATTAGCTTGGTGGGTGGGGTCCATGCGCTTGCTGTTTGTGTCCAGCATGGCGTTTCCTTCAGTGCTTTGCGGAGTATACGGCGCTCCGGACACAAAGCTCCAGTTTATATTAGCAGAGAAATCATCCAAAGGAAGGATGTAGTTTGTGAAAGGAACAAAGAATTCCTCTCCTCTGCCAATGCGGAAGGTGTAGTTTATGGAAGCATTGTGGCGCACATCCCAATCCAGCGGGAACTCGCGAAGGGAGGTGTTTTCGTCTTGGATCACGGTGCTGGAGTTGTTCCCTTGCGCCCATGCCAATGAATATGCCACGCTCCAAGTATTGAAGTTTGAAAGCATCTTTTCAAGCTGGATATCGATTCCACGGGCTGAGCCGTAGTCTTCAGAAATGAAGCGATACCAGTTCACGCTTTCTTCGCCTTCTTTGCGTTCGCGCATAGTGCTTACGTAGTTGTAAAGATTCTTGTAATATGCAGTCATATCGAGCACATAGTCATCTGACAACTGATGGGAAAGACCCACTTCATAGGTGACCGTGATCTGCGGCTCCAGGGTGGGATTACCCACGGTGATGGCTACATCGGAGATGTTTGCATCTTCGGGAGTCTTGGAGGTGAAGATATACTGCATCTGAGGCAATTGATTCTGATAGTTGTAAGCAAAACGCAGCACGTCGCGTTCGGTGATGGGATGGGAAACACCCAATCTTGGAGAGACCATCATTTGGAAGCGATCGCCTTTGTCAAATTCACGGTTTGCGAACAAGCCACTATCTTGCAATACCTTGTAGCTGGAGCCCAGATACCAGAAGTCAAAACGAAGACCGGCATTGACGATCATGCCTTCCCATTCCATCTTATCTTGCAGGTAGTAAGCTGCCTGCCAAGGAGTGGCGGAGTATCCATCGCGTTTGCCTGAAGAGGCTTTGGCCGCATTGTAATAATCCATGGGCTTGTAAATGGGAACCAGATCATTCAAACCTGTGGGGCTATCAGATATTGATTCAAGTGCAAAAAGTGCCGCGGGCACATATGTAGGATCAGCTTGATAAGCCTCAAGATCAGCATCAGACAGTGTGTAGATGTTTCTCAGATAAGCTTGTCTGCGATCTTCATATATGGTGAGGAAGTTTTGCAGCTGATTCTTTTCGATATTGTGATTGATGATTTCAAGGCCTGTCTTGGCAAGATGGGTCTGGTTGATCTGCCATTCGAAGTCCGTGCGGAAGTTTACGGTGGTGGTCATATCATCAATAAAGTTTGTGTAGATAGTTCCGGGAGGGTTAAATCCGGGAATCGGGCGAGGATCTTCTTGACTCTCTAGGCGATACTGCCACTGCATTGCAGGCAGAAAACCAAAGTCGTAAACTCCGTCTCCGTCGTTATCGACTGTAGCATAGCCATAGTTTCCTTGAAGGGCTGCATCAACGTAGTTCGCTCCGGGATTGTTGGGATCTACAGTCATGAAGATATAGTCGTCACGATTGATTCCGCGAGGGCCTTGATAGGTTTCTTTTGTGTAATAACTGGCCTTCACGTTTAGGTTCATGGTGGGACCAAACATGTGGTCGTAGGTACCTATATATTGGCGTTGCTCGGTTTCAGTCTCGACATAATGCTGTAGAGCATAACGCCAGCTGTATGCGCCTGCAGGGCTAAAGGGAGTGTTGTATGACCTATCTCCACGAACCGCAAAAGTGAATTTCTGAGCGGGGTTGAGATCATACTTTGTCTTCAGGTTGATATTGTAGCTGTTGTAATTGCGATTCCCCAAATCGATTCCCATGAAATTGTCTCTACCATCATAGGGATCATAGACGGGGTAGGTATCGTCAAGCATGCTTCGTCCGTTGAAGACATAGTCGTTGTTGGGATCAGTCACATAAAGATCCTTGTAGCGACCATCCAGCCATTCTCCCGCTCCATTGAGATAGAAAGTCAGCCTTTCTCTGATATCCATGGAAGCAAAGGGGATAATGGGTCCACCAAAGGCGAACTTGAAGACGTCGGAATTGCGTCCTTCACCTATGATATGGTCGGTATTGTACTCGACCTTACCGGAGAAGAAGGGATCACCATCTTTGGTGACGATATTGATCACGCCTGATTGTGCGTTTCCAAATTCTGCGGGGAAACCACCGGTCATGACTTTCATATCTTTGATGGCATCAGTATCCACGGAGAGGGCGCTTCCGCCGTCAACCGGGTCTGAGACACTCATTCCGTCAACTGTGAAATTGACTTCATTGGCACGACCACCACGAATGTGCAGCTCACCGCCAATGTTTGAGACGCCGGCCTGTAAGGATACGATGTCAATGACACTGGTGATGGCCGAATCAGACAAGCGATCCATCTCGATCTGGCGAGAAGTACCGGTGCGATCGCGTTCCACAACGTCTTGCGGGGCTTGTACCACGACCGTAGCAGCTTGAATGCCGGCGCGATTCATGGTAGGTGAAATGTTTGCTGTTTGTCCCACCTGAATTCTCACGTTTTCATAGGAAACCTCGCCGTATCCGACTAAAGAGAATCGAACGGTGTAAGAACCCGGGGGAATATTAATAATATTTGCCTGACCACGTGCATCGGTCTGGCCACCGGTTATACGTTGAGTGCCGGACATTACCACGACATTCACAAATTCCATAGGGCTGCCTCCGCCGTCGCGAACGCGAACAGCAAGGCGACCTGTGGTCTGAGCTTCGAGGCATGCAACACCAACGAGCAACACTATTAGCAGGATCAATGCAGTTTTTCGCATCGATAAACCTCCCTTCATCCTGGCTTATTTACTTTTAATTAAGTTATTTAACAAGGGGAAAGCCTCAAAAAGCAAAAAGGCTTTTCCTCTTAAAACTCTTATATCTGAGCTCTTAAAATCAGTCAAGCAGTTTTTTTTGTCTTCAGTGTGACAACCATAGATCATGGCTAAGTAAGAATCTTGAGCGGGAAGATTTATGGCGTTCATCTGAATCGCACCCTAGTGCCATCGGCAGTCTGCGATAGCTCACCCAAATGCACTGCATTCAGATCCTTTTGCAAAAGACCTGCCAGTGATGGGCCGGCTACTAAGATCATCCCAATGCCCAGATTGAAGGTCTGGCGCATCACGTCTTGTGTGACCTTTCCTCCAGATTGGATAATTTTGAAGATTGCGGGAATTTGGGCATCATCTAGCGTGATCTCAGCGACCAGGCCTTCGGGCATGACGCGGCTCAGGTTTCCGGCGATTCCTCCTCCAGTGATGTGTGCCAAGGCCTTGAGTCCCGGATTCCCAAGATATGGGCGCAGCTGCGTGAGATAGCTCTTGTGAACTGCCAGCAGGCTTTCTGCTAAGCTGCAGGAAAGCTCATCCATCCAAGAATCTACCTTGAGACCCATGATGTCGAAGAGAACTTTTCTAGCCAAAGAATAGCCATTTGTGTGCAGCCCTGAGGAGGGTAGTCCAAGCAAGACATCTCCGGCTGCCATGTTGGCTCGCGGCAGGAGCCGAGAAGATTCCACCATTCCGATGATAGTGCCTGCCAGATCAAAGTCATGGGGTTGATACAAGCCCGGCATCTCTGCCATCTCACCCCCAATGAGAGCGCAGGAATTTTCCTTGCAAGCCTTGACGAAGCCATCTATGATGGATGAGATGACTTCCGGTGAGAGCTTGCCTACTCCGATGTAGTCCAAAAAGAACTGCGGCAGGGCTCCCTGCACCAAGATGTCATTCACACAGTGGTTCACTAGATCTTGCCCGACAGTATCATAGACCCCGGCCTGGATGGCGACCATAAGCTTGGTGCCGACTCCGTCCGTGCTGGCTACGAGGATGGGTCTGTCCCATGCCTCTTTATCGATCCGATAGAGTCCGCCAAAACTGCCAAGCTCGCTGAGGACGTTGGGATTGAAAGTTGAGCGGACTCTGTCTTTGATGGAGTTGACAGCTTCTTCACCGGCCTTGATATCGACTCCGGCTTGTTTGTAGTCCATGGGTTTTATATTGTCATTTGGCATAGTTTTTCCTTGTAATTATCAATATCATTGCGCTTCAGATCCAAGATGCCCGTCACGCTAAACTCACTGACGTTCAGAGCTGCCATCACCGTTGCATAGCGGATTGCGTCACGAATCGCGGTGGAGCTGAGCTCGCCATGACCCTCCAAACATGCCATGAAGGCTCCGGCAAAGCTGTCTCCGGCTCCGGTGGGATCCTTGACATTGCCGATCGGATAGGCCGGGGCAAAGAAGATCTCATCTTCGCGAACTGCCACGCTGCCATATTCTCCACGTTTGACCACTATCAGCTCCGGGCCCATATCGAGCAGCTTCCTGGCGGCTTGAAAGATATCCTTTTCATTGGTAAAATCCCGAACCTCATCCTCATTCATGAAGACGATGTGCACCTTGGAGATGACCTCTGCCAGTTCTTCAGGGCATGATGCAATCCAGAAATTCATCGTGTCACACGCCAGATGGGCATAGGAGCTGCTCTGCAAAAGAACTTCCATCTGAAGTTTCGGATGGATGTTTGCTAAGAGCAGTGAATGGCAAGAGCTGCAGCTTTGGGGCAGCTTTGGCACAAAATCAGCAAATACATTAAGCTCAGTGAGCAGAGTTTCCGCTTTGTTTAGATCATGATACTCGCCGTTCCAGCGAAAGGTCTTGCCGGAAGCGACTTCCAATCCATCCAGACAGATGCCGTGGCGCTTCATGATTTCTATGGCGTGGGGGGGATAATCCTCCCCCACAACGCCAATTATGTTTACATCGGTAAAGTATGATGCAGAGATCGAACCATATACCGCAGATCCGCCGATTGCGTCGACGACGCTGCCTGCGTGGGTGCGAATGGTATCAAGGCCGATGGAGCCGACTATAACCAAGCTCATGGTGCAATCTCCATGATCTCGACTCGGGTGCTATCACGAAGCTCGGCTGCCGGCTCTGAAGTGATGTTTCCCATTCTCTGCAAGATCCCCATACCATATATAATAGCGACCAGGATGATGAGCATGATGATCAATCTGGGCCAATTGTAGCCCTTCTTTCTCCTGTCTCTCCAGCGCTCATCGATGCGTTCGTTCAAATCGCTCACGAGCTGATGTCTCCCAGAAACTGGGTGAATCTCTTCACACCTTCCGTGATGTTGTCCATACTATTTGCATATGAGAAGCGCACCGTGCCCATCAAGCCAAAGGCTCCTCCGGCGACCAGTGCTACATTGTATTTTTCCAGCAGCATGTCGCAGAAATGATAGGCATTTTTGAGGCCGCAATTGTTGTTGTTTAGATACCACTCAATATTGGGCATGATATAAAATGCGCCCTGTGGCTTTTTGCAGCTTAGGTGAGGTATCTTCATCAGCATGTCATACATATAGTCACGCCGCTTCCAGAACTCCTTGCGCATATCTTCAATGGAATTGTCTTCATCATTAAGAGCTGAAACGCAGGCTTTTTGAGTGATGGAATTCACACAAGATGTGGCGTGTTCCTGCACTCGCCCGGCAGCATTAATGATGTGGGTGGGTCCCGCAGCATAGCCTAGGCGCCATCCGGTCATCGCGTAAGCCTTGGAGACTCCGTTTATGACCACGGTGTGTTCCTTGATCTCATCACCCAGAGAAGCTATTGAGATGTGTTTTGCGTCATCGTATACGAGACGCTCATAGATCTCGTCTGAGATAACCAAGATATCGTTTTGCACGCAGATTTTGGCGATCGCTTCCAGCTCTTCTTTGCTATAGACTCCTCCGGTGGGATTGTTTGGAGAGTTTAGCATCAAGACTTTGGCGCAAGGACTGTCTTCGATCACCTGGATCAAGGTCTCCGGCCGGATCTTATAGCCATTTGCGGCTTCGGTCGGCACATAGACCGGCACTGCATCTGCCATCAGCGTCTGATATGGATAGGTCACCCAATATGGGCTTGGGATCAGGACTTGGTCGTCTGTGTCGCAGACGGCTATCAAGACCATGAGAATGGATGCTTTTGCTCCCGGTGAGACCAAGATATCCTTAGGCGTATAAAGCAGGTTGTTGTCTCGAGCCAGCTTATCACAGATTGCTTTACGCAGATCCATGATGCCGGCATTGGCAGTGTAACGCGTAAAATTGTCGTCAATTGCCTTATGGGCAGCGTTTTTGATGTAGTCCGGAGTGTTAAAATCCGGCTCACCTACTCCGAAGTTTATCACGTCGATGCCTTCGGATCTCATCTGTGCCGCCTTAGCCGTGAGGCTCAGTGTAGGCGACGGTTTGATCAGTTTGGAACGATTTGACAGCTTAATAGCCACCGTAATCCCCCTGTATGTTTTTTTTATTTATTTGACATAAGTAAGACGAGGATGGAGGTGTTTACAATGTCCTCGGTTGAGCATCCTCTGGAAAGATCGCAGATCGGAGCAGCAAGACCTTGGATGATGGGGCCGATAGCCTCATATCCTCCTAGGCGCTGCACCAGTTTATAGCCGATGTTGCCGGCTTGGAGATCTGGGAAGACCAAGGTGTTTGCCTTACCCGCCACCGGGCTGTGCGGTGCTTTGCTGCGAGCGATCTTTTCCACTATTGCTGCATCTAGCTGCATCTCTCCATCATAGGCAAAATCCACCTTTCTTGAATCCAAGATTGCTTTTGCTTCGCGCACTTTTTCCACCAGCTCATGCTCGGCACTGCCCTTTGTGGAAAAGGATAGAAGCGCCACTTTGGCTTCATCGCCAAGTATGGATCTTCGGGTCTGGGCAGTAGAGCTGGCGATGTCCGCCAATTGCTCCGCCGTCGGATTTGGCACTACCGCGCAATCCGCAAAGAGATAGCAGGGATCTTCACTGCGAGGAGACACCATGATAAAGCTGGAAGAAACGGTCTTCAGCCCGGGAGTCACCCCCACGACATGTAAGGCTGATCGCAAGACGTCCGCTGTAGTATTTGCAGCTCCGGCGACCATCCCGCTTGCCTTGCCCATCTTCACCATCATCGCTCCAAAATAGAGCGGATTCTGCATAGCGATCTCAGCATCGGAGAAGCTCATGCCTTTTTCTTTTCTCTTTTCATATAGTGCTTCTGCATAGACGGGAAAATCTTTAGATGTCTGAGGGTCGATAATCTGACATCCACTCAGATCCAGATTCAGCTTTTTTGCGTGACTGAGGATGGCGGCTTCACCGCCCAAGAGAATCACTCGGGCGATCTGCTCTTTGACGATTTGTGCTGCGGCCTCCAGAGTTCTTTGATCTGAAGCTTCGGGAAGCACGATGCTGCCGCCTATCTTGGCGGCGCGGCTTTTCAGTTCTTGTAAAATATGCATTTATTCTCCATTAAATATCTGATTCTACTACGATTTGTGATAGATCCGCCACTCGGAAGAATTCCTTGCGGATCAGAGCTAAAAGCGCATAGCGGTTCAACTTTCTTGCCTCATCATCAGAGTTTACCAAGACCTGATCAAAAAAGGCATCGATCGAAGGCGCGATGTCGATCAGATCTTGCAATGCGGCGGCGTAGTCCCGACTTGACAAGGAGCTATCCAAGCTTTTGGCAAGCCGGATAAGACTTGCGTGCAAATCCCGTTCCGCTTCTGCTTCAAAAAGACCTGTGTCCAATCCCGCAAAGCTTTTTGTGTCCGCAATGATATTCGCCACGCGTTTAAATCCCAAAACCAAGCGAACAAAATCTTCCTCTTTTTTGAGATCCTGCAGCGCTCGGGCACGCCCCAGCAGATCAGGAAGATTGCTGATACCCATGTGCATGACTGCTGCCACCACGTCATAATTGATCCCGAGTTCTTTGAGCAGCCAGCTCACTCTTTGAGTGATGAAGCCGAGGATCTTTTCAAAAGAATCTTCCTTGGGCTGAATGCTTTTCCCAAGAAGAGCGAGGCTGGATCTGATCAGAGCGACGAGATCGAGCTCCCAAGCACGATCTGCGATGATCTGAACTATCCCGGAGGCTGCGCGCCGGAGCGCAAATGGATCGGCGCTGCCCGTTGGCAAAAGGCCGACGCTGATGATTCCCGCCACGGTATCAAGCTTGTCAGCAATCGCGCAGATAGCGCCGGACACCGTTTGTGGCAGAGAGTCATTGCTGCCCCGTGGCATATAATGTTCCCAGATTGCCTGAGCGACTTCGGGATCTTCCCCGGCTTTTAGAGCATATTGCATGCCGATATAGCCTTGCAGTTTCGTAAATTCTTTTTCCCCGAGCATCAAGGTCACCAAGTCAGCCTTGCAGAGCTTTGCGGCTCTCAGAGAACACTGAGTTTGCGCTTTATTTAGCTTCAGTTCTTGGGCGATAGTCTCCGCCAGGCGGATAGTTCTCTCCCCTTTCTGCGCCATTGTGCCCAAGCTGGATTGGAAGACGACATCTTCCAAAAGTGGCAAAAAGTCTTCCAACGAGCGCTTGCAATCTTCTTCAAAAAACCACGCTGCGTCCTCTAAGCGAGCGGCGACCACTTTCTCATTGCCTGAGCGAATCTTGTCACTATACTCGGGGTCTCCATTTGAGATAAAGACAAATTTGTTCACCAGTCTATCGCCCGAGTCATATACTGAAAAATACTTTTGATTTTGGCTGATGGTAGATGTGATCACTTTCTCGGGGATCCGCAGAAAGCGCTCGTCAAATTCGCCGACTACAGCCTGCGGCTGCTCGACCAGATTGCAGACGGTTTCCAAAAGCCGAGGATCATCCTTGATCTGATATGGGCTATCGGCAAACAGCTCGTGGCACTGGCTGGTGATCATCTCTCTTCGCTTATCGCGGCTCACGATCACGCCGATCTCCTCCAGGCTCTCTTGATAACTTTGAGCGCTCCGGATACTATGGCTATTGTCCAAGCCCAGATATCGGTTTCCATAGCTGATCCGATCGGCTATGATGCCATGGTAATCCAGCTCTATCACATCCTCATCCCACAACGCCACGATCCAGCGCACCGGACGTGAAAAGGCAAAAGCCGGATCTTTCCAAATCATTTTTTTTGGTAGAGGAATCAAGCCGATCACCCCAAGGATCCAATCCCTAAGAAGATCTATAGTGTCACGGCCGGGCTGAACAAAGCTGACCGCGAGCACTTCCCTGCCGCCTGAATTATCGATGTAGATATCTTCAGGATTTGCTCCGCTTTTCTTAAGGAATCCCTTACCAGCCGGGCTGAGATTGCCCTCTGAGTCATAGGCGATATTGATGGAAGGGCCGGCTTTGGTGATGCGGGCGTCTTCCTGCCTAGCCGGTAGATCATATGCCCAGATGCTCAGCCTGCGTGGAGTAGATCCGATCTCGATCTTGCCGAAGCTGAGCTTTTCGGTAATCAACATTTTCTCAAAAGAAGTCTTTAAAAAGTCAATAGCTGCCAGGATCACATTGTCCGGCAGCTCTTCAATTCCCAGTTCAAACAGAAATGAATGCAAAGATATATCCTTCCTCTTGCTAGCGCAAGAAATTGTATTTCAGTGTAAGTTGATTTTGGAAACCGAGATCCCCATATGATGACAGAGCATAGTCCAGATCAACCATACCGATCTTCCAGCCGACGCCTAGACTGCCTCCTCCGGTATAGCCCAAGAAACTGCCCATGTGATAGTCACCGGCATCGGATCTCAGACCCGCTCTTAGTGCCAAACTCGGATAGATCAGATATTCCGCCCCCACTCTCAGTTTAAGATTCTCGCCATCGGCTTTCCCGATATCCAGGGCTGTGATGATCTTGGGGCTCATTCGCAGAGAAAGCCCGGCATTATAGCTGGTCGGCAAGTTTTCTTTGTATTTGCTATCAGTATAGTATGAGCTCTGAAAACCCAGATTTCGTGCGCTCAGCCCCACCTTGACATTTTCATTCACGGTGTGGTGCAAGATGCCGACGTCAATAAGAGCGGCGCTCGCGCTTTTATCGTCAATGCTGTCATAGATGAATTTTGCGCTGGCTCCCAGATCCAAAGCGTGGCTGATATATCTTGCCGCTGAGACCGACGCCACAATGCTCTGTGCGCCAAAAGTCTCAGATGTTTCGATCAACTCACCGGATGAGCCAATCTCAGTGCGATCCATACTGCCGCTGTTGAAATAGCGCAAGCTCGCCGCATAGGCGGCAAATCTGTCTTTGGGATAGACATACTCAATGCTCCCCCCGGCACTTCCGACAAACTGATCAGAAAATGTGGCAGAGATAGCGGGAGCTGCAGCACGCATAATGGCAGCGGGGTTGGTGGATAAAGCGTGGATATTTTCCGGCAATGCGGTCGCGGCTCCGCCCATGGCAGTAGTCCTGGCATTGTAAATGATCTTCAGCGTGTCAAATCCGGTGCTGCCGGCATCTTCGCTCTGTGCCCAAAGCGCGGTCAGGCTAATCAGCAGCAGAAGCGATAATGATATCTTCCATATCTTTAACATATTGGTACAACTCCATGTCTGAGTTTGCTCCAAGCAGTCTCGCCCGGTTTTCTTCCTGGCGCAAATACTCGGATAAGTTTCTAAGAATCAGCATGTACTCTTTGTTTGAGTTCTGCGGTACTGCTATCATAAATACCAAACTCACCGGTTGATCATCCACAGATTGATAACTCAGCGGTGTATTGATCCTACACACTGCAATCTTCATGCAATTTACCGTCAGGTCTCTGGCATGGGGGATCGCAATCCCTCGCCCGATACCTGTGCTCATGATCTCTTCACGACCCTTGACAGCCGACACATAGCGATCAGGAAAACTCAGACACCCACTAGATGCCAAAAGCTTGGCCATATAGTCAAGGCACCCGTCTTTGTCCTCAAATGCATCAACGATGCGTACCAGTTCTGGTGTAATAAGCGCTTTCATTCTCTACCCGTATATAAATGTTGTCGCATTGTTTTTAAACCTTGTCCTGCCGTCAATCAAATTCTCTTGGGGTGAATCAGCGTAAATGTGCTGCCATGATTTAGCTTGCTTTCCACTTTCATCTCCGCCCCTAGGAGCTTAGCAAAACTATCCGCCAGAATCAAGCCCAAGCCACTGCCACTCTCATTCGCCGTGCCATATTGCCGCAAATCGCTATCAATCCGAAAGAGCTTACTGATGCTCTTGCGTGGGATCCCCACTCCATAATCGCGCACACTGACCATCGCGCGCTCTTCTTCTTGCCAAAGATGAATCACTACTTTCCCTTTGGGATATGAGTATTTTAGAGCGTTTGAGATCAAGTTTCTAAAAATGGATGAGACCAGCTTGAGATCACTGTCGATCATCACATCGTGTTCTGCTACAATCTCCACCGAGATTCCTTTTTGATCCGCGGCTTTTTGATAGTGATCGATCGCATAGCGCAGTGTCTTGCTAAGCGAGACCATCTCTTTCTGGATCACCACCTGATTGGTCTGCAAACGAGCCCAATCCAGAAGATTCTCCAATAATGTAAATATGCCCTGAGCCGCACTATTCACCTGTAAAAGCGCATCTTGAATCTCCTCGCGCCCGAAGCTTGAATAGTTTTCAGCGATAAATTCCGATAGCGAGATAATGGCATAAACCGGGTTTTGCAGATCATGAGCTACCAGCGAGAAAAAACGATCCTTTGTGGCATTCAGATCCGAGAGGTCACCAACCGCCCGCTTGAGCGCTTCCTCAGCCGTCTTACGTGCCGTAATGTCGATAACGAATCCATCCAAGTACGCCGGATTGTGATTCTTGTCATAAACGGCATTGCCCTTCTCCCAGACCCATCTGATATCACCGGATCTGTTTACAATCCGATATTCCATCTGAAACTGGATCCTCTTCTCGACAGCCTCCCGGATTGTATTCCGCACAAAACCGCGATCCTCTTCAAAAATCAAAGAATCGTAGCTAATCTCCTCATTGTGCAGGATCTCTCTAACTTTGTATCCTGTGAGATCAACGCAGCCTTCCGAGATAAAAAGCATAGACCACTTTGAGTCATTTTGACAGCGGTATGCCATACCCGGGAGATTGTGGATTAGATTGGGCAACATCTCCAAGCCAATATCTCTGATATCGCTCGACTCAAGCTCTGACGGGATCTCCTGCTTTTGCTCTAAGTTCGTTTTTTCCATAAACTCCATAATGACTTATCTGCCAAATATGTCAAGCCTGAATTTCGCTAACAGAAAAATGCTTTTGCCATCCGCTCGCTTTGCTCACCGAGTTCAGCGCTTTTTCCGCTCGCGCAGCAGCCTAAGCTGCCCTCCACTAGAGTAAATCAGCCGTTTTTGAAGCTCTTGCCTCCCTCAAAGAAAGAGTAAACAACCGGAATCAGGACCAGTGTGATGAAGGTCGCGCTGAGGATCCCCCCAACCACGGCTCGTGCCAAGGGCGCCTGAGTCTCCCCGCCCTCTCCCATGCCCAAAGCCATTGGCGTGAGCCCCAAGACGGTCGATAACGCAGTCATCAAGATGGGGCGGAGTCTTCGCTGCCCGGCTGTCTCGATCGCCTCCCTCAGCTCGTATCCATCTTTTCTGCGGAGATTATTGGTAGTATCCACCAAAAGAATAGCGTTGTTTACCACAATCCCTCCGAGCATGATCAGCCCGATATAGCTTTGGATATTGAAGGTGGTATCTGTCAAAAGCAAGATTGCCACGACCCCGATAAAGGCAAATGGCACAGAGAACATCACGATAAACGGATCTTTTAGAGATTCAAACTGACTCGCCATCACCATATAAATCAGCACGAGCGCCAGCACGATTCCGATAAATAGCTCACGGAAGGACTCTTGCTGTTCCTTATAGTCACCTACGATCTCGACGCCAAAGCCGAGGGGAACCGGAATCTGATCCAGCTCAGCCTGAATATCTGAGATCACCCTAGAGATATTTCTCCCAAAGAGATTTGCCGATACGTCGATCATCCGCTCCTGATTCACTCTTTCGATCACGGTTGAGCTTTCGCTGGAGGTGACCTCGATCACATTGCGCAGCACGATGGAATTGCCAAAAGAATTCGTCACACTGAGGCTTAGAAGCTCTTCAATGGGCATCTGGTCTGCATTCTTTACCTGCACACGGATCGGATATTCCTTGCCGTGATCCACAAATTCACCGGCAGTGTTTCCGGATAAGACGGTTTCCAGTGCAGATGATATCTGCTGGATCGACAGCCCGAGTTCGGCTGCCTTAAGCCTGTCAATGATCAAGAGATCTTCCGGCGCTCCGGCTGTGCGGCTCAGATTCACATCCGTGATGCCATCGACAGATTCCAAAGCGCTCTGGATCTTGGCAGCCAGGGCATAGGCCTCTTCCATCTCGTGCCCGCGCACTTGGATCTCGATCCTGCCACCACCTCCGCCGAGAGATCTGGTCAGCCGATTGTTTGTCACCGTCCGCACCCTGATCCTTCCCCCGGGAATATTGGCGAGTTTTTGCCGGATCTCGGAGGCGATCTCTTCATCGCTGCGTTGCCGCTCGGATTTTCCGATGAGACTAATCCGCACTGAGCCGGTGTTTGACGCACCCCACCATCCGCCTCCGACTGTCGTGATCAGGTTTGTAATCTCAGGGATGCCATCCAAATGCCGCTCGATGTCCTGCATCTTCGCGTTCACCACTTCCAGACGGGTTCCGGCCTCCATATCCATGCTCACCCGGATCTCACCCTCGTCTGCCATCGGCATCAATTCAGACCCGATCAAACCGGAAAGCAGGATTGCCAAGACAAGCAGTGCCACTCCAATCAAAGAGGTCTTGAGGCGATGATCCAGTGACCATGCAAGTATGCGTTTGTAAAGCAGATCCATTCTCCCAAGAATCCTGCCCACGCTCTGTGAAATCCTTCTCGGCTCTGCTGCGCTTGATGACTCTTTCCCCAGATATTTACTAGATAGCATCGGCACCAAAGTCAGAGCTGTGACAAGCGAGCAAAGCAGGGAAAAAACCACGACAAATGCGAGCTGCTGAAACATAATCCCTGTCATGCCCCGCATAAACAGTAGCGGAAGAAAAACCACCACCGAGGTGAGGGTGCTCGCCAAGATCGGCGCACCAACCTCTCCCGCTCCATCCACTGCCGCCTCGTTTGCGGGTTTACCCAGCTCTTTGTGGCGATATATATTCTCCATGACTACGATGGAATTGTCCAAAAGCTGCCCAATTCCCAAGGCCAAAGCCCCGATTGTCATGAGATTCAGCGTAAAACCATTAAAATACAAAAGGCCAAAGGTTGCCATCACCGAGATTGGGATGGCAGTGGCAATCACGGCTGTGCTTCCAAGATTTCTCAGGAAAAAAAGCAAGATCAAGATCGCCAATATGCCGCCCAAAAGCGCTGATAGGGTGACATTGCTGATCGATTGACTGATGTAGACCGAGCTGTCAACCAAAGGCAATATCTCGATCTGCGGTATACTGCGATTGATCTCCTGAAGCTCCTCTGTGACGCCCCGAGCTACGCGAACCGTATTTGTGCCGGACTGTTTATTGATCGAGATCTGCACTCCCGGACTGCCATTGATCCGCACCAATCGGGTCACCTTGGAAGAGCTGTCCACGACCTCCGCGATATCTCCCAGATACACCGAAGCTCCTCCGGTCTGCATGATCACTGTCTGACGCAATTCATCCAGATTTTCGAAGACCCCCGGCACTCGCACTGTGATCTGATGATTTCCCCGCATCAAAGTTCCCGTCGGACGATTCACATTCGCGGCTCTAATGCGGGTCACCACTTGATCCAAGGGGATGTTCATGGCATTGAGCTTGTGAGGGTCGATATTGATGTGGACCTCACGACTCAGCCCACCAAAGATATTGACACTGGCCACACCATCAACTCGTTCCAGTCGATAGCTCACTTGATCTTCCAAGATTTGCCTCACAGTGATCGGCTCCAGGTCACTGACTACTCCGAGCATGATCACAGGTGCAGCCGCAGCGTCAAATTTCCTCAGTGACGGCCGACTGGCCCCATCCGGCAAGCGGGAAATGATCCGATCCAACCGGTCACGAATGTCGTTTGATGCCGCGTCTAGGTCGCTGCCCCAAGCAAATCTCACCGAAACATTACTATTTCCCTCTGAAGATCTGGAGCTGATCTCCTGGACACCCGGAACTGCAGCGATCGCTTCTTCAATCGGACGCGTAATCAGCTCTTCCATGGAAAGAGGGCTCGCCTGAGAATAGGATGTGGATATGCTGATCGTGGGATAGGTGACATCCGGCATCAGGTCCACCGGCAAACGTGAGAGTGCCACCGCCCCCAAGATGATCACTATCAGCGCGATCATCGAAGTCAAGACCGGCCGCGATACAGCCGTTTGCGAGATCCTCATCGGGAGCCTTCTTCTGATAGCTCGATCTCGCTCACAATCCTCCCATCCTGCAAAAGATCATGACCCAAAGTCACCACTTCGCCCTCCAGATCAGGATCCATGATCTGAACGTAATCTTTTGAGTGAATCCCAAAATCCACTTCCACAAATCTGGCAGCGCGGTTTTCGGGCTCCACCAGCCACAGCCCATCTCTACCATCCCGCTTGGCCATAGCTTTCTGAGGAACAGCAGAGACATCATCTACGCTTTGATAGTCTATCTCGACACGCGCAAACATCCCTGGCTTCAGGAGATAGTTTGGATTCGGAATTTGAATCTCCACCGCGGCTTGCCGGGTGCTCTCACTGAGCAGCGGGGCTACCCTGAGCACCTTGCCTTCAAATGTCTCCCCGGCAAATGAATCAACACTGATACGAGCGGATTGACCGGGGCGCAGGCGATTGTAGTCCCTTTCTATGACATTGATGCGTACTATCACATGCTCCAGATCCATCAGACTAAAAAGTGGGCTGCCGGCAGACACTTGGCTTCCCTCATCCACAAAACGCTCGCCGATCACTCTGTGCCCGGCATCACCCTCCCATTCAGCTCGAATCTTGGTAAACGACAATTGAAGCTCAGCTGAATTATAGGCAGCTATAGCGCTTCGCAGATTTGCTGAGGCTATCTCATCCCTCATCCGCTCATTTCTATAGCGGGTTTGAGCTTCATTGAGTTCAGCCTGAGAAACATAGTTCTGTTCAAACAACGTGGAATAACGCTGAAGATCTTCGACCGCCATCGCCAAGGCATGCTCGCTCTGATTTTTAGTGGCTCTCGCCACTTCCACAGCTGCTTCAGCGCGCTCAAGCTCACGAAGGATCAATCTGTCATCCAGCTCTGCCAGGATCTCATTTTTACTGACTCTCTGAGCCACATCCACATGCAATCGTCTCAGCTGGCCAGAAATCTTTGTAGCTACTTGGTAGCTGCTTCTGGGCAAAATGGTGCCCGGAAAAGAAGCTGTCTCGGTCAGATCCATTCTCTGGATAAAGTCTGTCTCAACAGCCACTTTGGCTGCTCCAATACGCCCGGATCCAGGCTCAGTAGTGGTGTTTCTGACGAAGACTATCCAAACACCGACTATCAGGATGATCGGCACAACTATCCATATATATTTTTCGCTCATCTAGGCTCCCTATCCCTCATTCATCATCGTTTGTCACACAGAAAGACAAGTTATCCGGCTTAAGCTCGTAAGTCAAGAAAAAGATTCCCGGGCAAGCCCGGAGTCGGCTAGCCTGATCACAGGGTTGCAGGTTGAACATTTCGCCGTTAAGGGCTAAAGCCCTAGCCACCAACCCGGATGGGTGGCTTAAAACCACTCCTACATTAAAGGGGATTGTGGTATTAGGAGTAGCCCTTGTCTGCAAGGACATCTGTATCCCCCGCTAGGTAATTTCTATAGATTCCGGATACTCCCTCCACAATATACGGGCTAGGGTTTTTCTCATCAGCTGGCTTCTGTCTCACCAAATAGCGAGTTTCAGGAGGCAATCAAGACAATGGCATTGGCAGTTTTCTCATCATCTGGCTGACTCCAATTTACACCAACCTTTGAGACACTACCTGTACTGCTTCCAGATCGAAGGAGTCTTCCCGATAAGCTTCTCTGCGATGGATGATAGTGGGATCGTAAGCATTCTTTATCTCGATGCGATACTTCTGAGAGGGATCATACTCAACCTGCCCATTAGG
>Ga0334895_1001280_pt1 | contig 26482 bp, 25 predicted proteins | sample GraSluR3_MG_7_FD_207229 | JGI IMG/M metagenome (GOLD analysis project Ga0334895, IMG submission 207229) | Sludge microbial communities from methane-producing bioreactor in Wageningen University, Netherlands - Granular Sludge_31_05-R3 | ecosystem: Engineered > Bioreactor > Anaerobic >... | reverse complement strand
TGGATATGTCCTCAATTTCCCTATATCCTTCCATTGTAAGCCGGTATGCCAAGTTTCCTCTTGATACCTTTTCATTGGCATCTCTGATAACCTGCAAAGATTGCTTCATCATTCTTGCAACTGGAAATCCAACTATAACAGTTGCTAGTACAGAGGCTACAAATCCACACAAGACCAAGCCACCCAAAATAAAAAAATAAGTCGTCGAAAAAAAATCAAACCCGAAATTTGACACTAAAAAATCGCTCCGGAACAACCGACCCCAGACGACACTAAATATCAAAACACCTACAATCATAAGCAACCCTGACAACATAGCTGTCATGAAAAATCGTTTTATCAAATCAAACTGGATGCTTTTTCCTTTAATGGCACTTAAAGGAAATCCCCGTATGGTTTTCATGGATCATACTCCTTTGACAGATATTTCTCCTACATTCATGCTGGCGTTGATCCTCACTCTTTTCGTCGCTTCATCAAAATTTTCGCTTCGATAAGTGACACTACTTGAAGCGCCCGACCTCCTCATTTTGGAATGTTTTGTAAATTCTTTCTCAAAATCAAATATCCGTATACTCCCAACACGCACGTCTGCGAATATCTCTAAAGCCATGTCTTCTGGTGCTTTGATTTGTATTTCTCCCACCCAACCTGTCAGCTTCAAGTTGGTGGTTCCATCAGAAATCATAGCTGTCGTAAGATCTATTTCCATTTCTCCTATCCCAATATTGTAACTGCTATCTTCTAAAGCCCAAGGCTTGTCTCCCAGCTTTAGTTCTCCAATAGCACTGAAGCCACCCTTGTTGAACTTGACACCTTCAAAAGAATAGGCTCTATTTCCTGATTGGTTGTCTTCTTGGTCGTCATCTCCGTCCACTCTAATCTCAAAAGTGTTTGATTTAAAAAAGATGATGCTAATCCCAATATAAATGATGAGCAATGAAAAAATCGTTGCCCACACTCCTATGCTCCCATCAAAGAACAAATCAAGTCTATTTTCCAATAATATCAGACCAATTAACGTGATCGATAAGGCCCCATACGCTTTATTGAATTTTCTTTTCTTATAGGTTTTCTCAAAAAGTGCTTCGATAAACTTTATAAACCCATAACAAACAACCACAACAGGCCAATATGAAAGGACGGTTTCTTTAACACCCGATGATACCACACCAAAATTCGACATCAAATATAGTCCGCCGATGACAATCAGTATGATTCCCACTAGTTTTTTGCCTATTGTTACGGTCATTACAACCCTCTCCTTAACCAAATAATCTGTTGGTATATCTATTATAAATGAATACCAACGTCTATTCATTAACCTGAGGGCTGTTTTATTATCCGCCTTAAGGCGGAGGCTTCTGTCAAATCCCTCTTATTCTATTATACATAAAAACCTTCTCTTTTGTGAAAAAGTTTTGTTAACAGATGAATTATGCATGGGTCCTTAGTCTGATATTTAAACAATCTCAAGTCTGAATCAGATGCCATCTCTAGACTCTTTTGCACAATTAGCCTCTCCAGTAAACTGAACTAGTAAGCTTCGAATAAATTGCCCCACCCCTTAGAAAAGCGTGTCGCTTTTCAGGGGCAATTTGTTTTTCAAACAAATGATGCAAACAAAAATCTCAAGACAAGTGTCAACATTTGTCTTGAGATTTTCTTATAAGCAATATCAAAAGTTATTGGTCTTGTCTTATCGAGTAAATTCTCTGTAGTGGTAAAATTCCTTATTTCTATCTACGTCTGATTCTACCGCTTTAATTCGTGCTAACCTTTCGGCTATTTCTTGTTTCTTCATCATATTGACAGGCTTTTTGTTTTTTTCAACCTTGATACTTAGCCTTAGATTCAAAATAGGCAATGTCATCGTCATCTCCAAGCCCTCCCTATCCAATTTCTTATGATCATTGTAATTGGATACTGTTATCTTTTTAACGTTCCAAAGTCTTCTTTTTTATTGGACTAAGGTAGGTTTGGTTTTCCGTCTAAAGGCTTAAATCGTAATAATACTGTAACCCTGTTCAATATATTTGGATATGGGTGGATGTCCGCTCATTTCTCCCAATAAAGGTATCCCCACTGTTTGATTGTATTCAAGCACACCTAGTTTGGCGGAACAGGCCTTGCAAATCCCTTCAAACAAATTGTTCTCTTTGGCTTTTTTATAAATGGGGTTGCCTGAATTTTCAAGCTCTTCCATCAGTTTTACACTTTCACCTTCCATAATGATCTTTGCCTGCATGCCTTTTTCAGTCATATCTAAAGCATTGAGCATCACGTGCATAAAACACATTAGCTCACCATTAAAGGCAAAATAAACAAACTTTTTCATCTTATCCTCCTTAAGTAACTCAATCTATTTTTTCAGTTAATTTACTCAGTTCATAAATGATTTGTGCCGAAGCATGGATGCCTTTGTTGAAGCATTCAATAGACATGTTCTCATTTGGTGCATGGTTGGCCTCGTCCGCATTCGCATAGGGTATCATAATGGATGGAACACCCAATCCTTTAGTCCAGACAAAATCCGGCAAACTCCCTCCCATACTAGGCATCACAATTGGTTTTTCACCAAATCCTTTTGCAACTGCTTCTACAACAGCTTTTGAAACTTCCAGTTCTGCCGAAGTCCTGGAAGGTCTCATGTCTTCTTCTTGAGAAACCACTTGAACCATTGCATGGCTTCTTTTTACATGATTTTCAACTTTTCTTAGGATATCGACAGGATCTTGATCTAATACCAATCGAACTTCCATTTTCGCCACTGCTTTATGAGGGACAATATTTTTTGTTCCTGGACCTATATGTCCACTGTTCAAACCATTAATTGTAAGTGTAGGCCAGAACATAAGTCTTTCAAAAAAGGTTCGTTTGTCTAAGTCAATGCTTTTGACTTGGCACACCTCTGCCATACTATCTGGATTAAATGGCAACGCATCTATTAAGGTCATATCGTAATCAGTGGGTTTGAATACATCGTCATAGAACCCCTCTATCACTACATTACCTTCATCATCTTTCATTGTGCTTAACAAGTTCACCATCTCCCAGGCAGCATTCTTAATAATGCCTCCTTTGTTTCCGGAATGATTGTCAATTTTCCCTGTTTCCAAAATCAATTCGAAGTTCATCACTCCTCTAACCCCAAATACCACCATAGGTGACCCACTATCATGAATGGGGCCATCTGAGGTCAATACAACATCAGCCTTCAACATTTTCTCGTTATCCTGAACAAACCCAAGCAAAGAAGGGCTTCCAATTTCTTCTTCTCCGTCCAGAATCACTTTGACGGTAATCGGTAAAGATCCATGGGTTTCCATGTAAGACTTAATTGCCAGCAAATGACACAAAAATTGCCCTTTATTATCCCCTGTGCCTCTACCATAGATTCTTCCATTTCTAATCTCTGGCTTGAATGGGGGTGATTGCCAATCTTCCAATGGGTCAGGGGGTTGAACGTCATAATGTCCATAAAAAAGTATGGTTGGTCCTTGATGAGAATCTCCTTGAAGCGTTCCAAAAACAATAGGATTTCCATTTGTCTCATACAGGCTTGATTGGAATCCTATCTCATTCATTAACTCGTTGAGGTACAAACCACATGATCTCACTTCTTCTTTTTGACTGCTTACGCTTGGATAAGCTACCAAGTTCATTAGTTCTTGGATATAAGTGTTCATATTTGAATCAATGTGTTCATGAATCTTATTAAGAGACATTTTTTCTCCTTTTTTCATTCACTTGTTAATCAACCCACTGAACGATATCTGACATGTCCCTTCTTGTTTTAGGTCTTGATGGGTCTTTTTCACGATAACCAAACGCTGCCATTACCGATATGCCCAATCGTCCTTCTTCTGTCAGATTATGCTGGTTAAGTATTGCCTGCACCTGTTTGAAGTCAAACCCTTCAATAGGACAAGAATCGATGCCTAACAAAGCGGCTGTGGTCATCATATTTGCCAATGCTATATAGGTTTGTTTGCAAGCCCAATCAAACATCGTTCTTTCGTTTTCAAGCAGCTCTAAATCTTTTTCCTGAAAACTTTGGTACTGCTTGACTTTTTCTTTGAAAAAATCTGGTTCGAATCCACGAACCTTGATCATCTGATCTTCAAAATAGTCCTTATCGTACCGTGTGTCTTGTTCTGTCCTAGCTAAGATAATTACAAAATGGCTTGCTGTGGGCAGTTGGTTTTCTGCTCCCCAAGAAACCTTTCTTAACTCTTTTTTTAATGCTTCGTTTTTAATGACTAGGAACTTCCAAGGCTCAAGGCCTAAAGAACTTGGTGATAGCCTGCCTGCTTCTAAAATACAATTGAAATCTTCTTCTGATATTTCCCTTTTGGGATCAAAAACTTTTGTAGCGTGTCTGAACCACAAAGCTTCAGATACCTGTTGTCTAATTTTTGTGTTTTCGATCATTGTTACCTCCTTGAAAAATTTACTGTATATTTTGATCAAATGACTCCAATAGTTCTTTAAGAATCTTGTCTGCCCGTTCTTGATAGGCCAATGGGACTTCAACGTAACCCCACCCCATGGTCATTTCAAAAATTCCGTTGTATGCCAAGCTCTCATTCTGAATCACTGCAAATGGGATATTCTCTTTCTCCAGTACATCGATAAAAATATCTGATTCAAACTTGTTTTTCATATTTAGACGATAAGTTGACAAGTCATCCCTCCTTTTGACAGTCTTCTTTTTTATTTTAGCACATACCTAAGCTTTGACGCCAACCACTATTAGTGGCAATCTATCTTTTGTGAAAGGCCTTCCATCGAATCCACCATACCATGATATTTGAGAAAACCCATTTGTTAGCAAGAGGTTTTCCAAGCCATTTTTTCGAATTGGAAATAAGTATGTCTCCTTTTCGATTATATGATTGGACCTCTTGATTTCTAAAACTGTCCGAAACCCTACTTTTTCATCCATTAAATCGTAAAATCTCTCGAATTTGACAAATTCATTCTCAATCATTGGCAAGACTTTAACCTGTTCTGAAAAAATATGATCGTAATTGATTATCTGGATCACAAGCTTTCCACCCGGTTTTAAAATATTAGCCATAGATCGGATGGTTTTGTCAATAGCACCTTCATTTGATAAGTGAACCAATGTATTTCCAATGCAGTACGCCCCGTCAAAATGGCCTTTCGGGTAATACGCTTCTATTTGTATCATGTCCATCGTCTTGACCTTAAACAACCTGCCATCTTCACTTATCTTTTTAGCAACTTGAACCATTTCCTCACTTAAGTCGATACCCGTCACTTCATATCCCCTAACAACCAACTCTTTAGCTACTCTTCCATCGGAACAGCCAATATCAATCACACGACTATTAGCAACCATCTTTTTTTGAATGAAGTCTGCTTTTTTGCCCACAGGGAATATATGATGGTAAACTTCTGCCATGTTTTCATAAAAGCTCTTGCTATCCACCTACTCACTCTCCTTATTGCTTTCTATCTATTGTACCATAAACCCCACTATTTTTCCTCGTCAGCTATCTATGTTTCAGGATAGATGCATTGATATGGTTGGTCTAGCGCATAAAAATCTCTTGCAGATTTTAATTAACTCCTCTAGAATGTAAGTGTTACAACAAATCCATGATAAGTATCTAACTTTTGAAAGGAAATTTATGATAAGAAAATTAAGCGTATTTTTGATTCTGTTGCTTCTAACACAGGTTGTTGGTTGCCATGTGGCTGAGCCGCCACCCGTTGATCAAATAACTTACCAAGTCATCACTGCTGATGAGGCTTACCGCATCATACAGGAAACAGATGATGTGGTGATTCTTGATGTCCGAACACAAGCCGAATTTGAATCCGGACACATTGAAGGTGCCCTCTTGATTCCCCACAATCAGCTTAAAGAATCTGCTAGTGAATTATTGCCCCGTTCAGATCAAGTAATCCTCATTTATTGTCGAAGTGGCAATCGAAGCGCTCAATCAGCCAAGTTGTTGATAGAGTTGGGGTACATCCATGTGTTCGATTTTGGGGGCATTCTTGATTGGCCATACGACATCATAGTAGACTGATTGTCTCGGTCATTCTTAAAAACGAACCAAAAGACTCATATCTTTTGGTTCGTTTTTGATTCCTCTGAACAACTATTAATCAATGGTTATCTTTGCATTCTTATTTGTCCTCCATACATGCATTCCCAAGGCCATCCCTATAACTCCATATACCATGAATGTCCTAAAATACTCTCCCAACAAGGCATTCCCAAAAACTGCCTGGCCAATTTCAGGAGACATGATAAACATTGAATTAAACAAAATTGTACCCACAATAGCATGTCTTACGCCTGCTTTTTGTGTAGAAGCTCCTCCTACCAGCAAGCAAGCCACTGAAAACATTCCAATTTGAGTATGTGCTCCATAAGTATTTAAAGTCCCCATATTTTGAAGAAACATAATTTGACCCCATGCAGCCAATACGGTTGAAATCATTGTAGCGATAATTCTCGTTCTGTCAACATTTATCCCTGAAACAGCAGCAATATGCTGGCTTTGTCCAACACTTCTGAAATCTTGTCCTATTTTTGTTTTCAATATCAATGCATTGAACGCACATAAAATAATAATCAGAAGACCTACAACAACAGGCACATCGCGGACATACATCAAGCTCGACCCTGAAAAAATTGCGATCAAGCTGAATGTGCCCAATCCTAAAAATGCGATCATTACAAAACCTGTCAATGTTTTATTAATTCTGATTGAAGGTCTTTTTTTACTTTTCATTATTTTTAAAAGTTGAAGTCCCAGAATAATCACTGAAACAGAGAATACTGCCCACATAAACGGCATTCTCCAAAGATTATCTAGCGCATACTTTAGTCCACCTTCTTCAAATGCCACTAGGTCCACCGTCATTCTGACGCCCACACCATCTGTTTTAATCATTGGATGGCTGGCTGGCACTTTGATGATCACTCCTACTGCAAAAAGAAATAAAAATTGATAAATGCCATTTGCAAAGAAACCAACAATTAGACTTGCAATCATCTCTTGTCCCCTTGTTTTGTTGTAGAGCCTGCCCGTAAGATACCCAAAAAAAGCGGCGATAGGAAATGCAATCAAGAAAGTCAATATGATGCCACTTACGCCACCTAACGCATGATACCTCACAATTGCAATGGCAATTTGACCAGACATGGCTCCTACCACAATGCCAAAATTCAAGCCAAGTCCTGCCACAACTGGTATGATCAAAGATAACACCAAAAAAGCGTTCCTGAAAAAACGACTAGACAGTTCTGTCAAAAAATAGGTCATTGACATGCCATCAGAAACGATAAATCCAAATATTGTGAATCCAAAGAAAATCAGCGTTACTATATTGTCTGCCAACCAATTCGAATCGATATTCGGCTTTAATTTGTTATTTTTCAAAGCATCTCGCATCATTTGTCGCCTCCTTTTACCTGTGTCAATGCGTATAGAATAATCCCGTTTTGAATGACCATCCTCATGATCTCAGAAAGATCTGTTCCCTCAAAAACGCGATTTGCCACTGGCAAAGCCGTTGTCAACAACCCTTGAAACAAAAATACACCGATGATGACATGAGATACCTTTGCTTTTGATGCTGTGGCGCCACCTATAAGGATGGCAGCAACAGCGGGGAAAGCCATCATAAGAGGGGCATTATAAAGTTGGGCATACCCATAGCTTTGGGAGTATACAATAATGCCTACGGCTCCCAATATTGTTGAAATGATGTTTGCAGAAATTCTGTTCTTGTTTATTTCCACACCTGAGGCATGAGAAAACTGTGGGTTAATACCTCCAGCTGAGATGGAAATCCCCATCTTTGACTTCGAATGAATCCATATTATCAGGCAAAGTGCAAAGAAAACCATCAAAAGACCTGTGGGAATAATGACGCCAAATAGTTCAAATTTTAAAAAATCATTTAGTATATGGGCCCCCCCAATGGCATCCAATTGAATCGTTTCTCTTAAGCCCTTTCCCATAAACCACTGCATGTTTGGATGAGAAAGAGGCAACATCAACCACAACAAACACATAAATGCAACAATGGAGAATCCGGTATAAGTCGCAATGGTCATCTCTGAACCTTTGACAGCATTCAACAATTTCCCATAAAAATAACCCACAAAAACAGCAAAAATGACAGCCAACAAAACCGCAACCACAAACCATGTCACCCCTGTAAAACCAAACTCAATCGAAAGAACCAACCCAAAAAGTCCACACACAATGCCAATTGGCAAAGCAAAGTTTGGTCCTGTTCCTGATTGGATTGAAGGGACCATCGCCAACACCAGTATGCCATTCATTCCTGCTCGCCTCATGGTATCACTTAAAAGAGCTGATAAAGGTATCCCCAAAGCTGTTCCTGCAAAGAGCAGCATAATTAGAAAAACACCGATGATCAGCGTTGGCAATCCAACAGACTGAATCACATCACGAATGCCATATCTTTTTTTATCTTTCAATTCTGCCATCAGGATCCTCTCCTTTCTTCCAGGCCATTCTTTCTATTATAGCTGCCTGACATCATTAGTCCGAAGTCAGCATCTGAAGCGTCTGGTGGTAAGATTCCTTCTATTCTACCTTCGCATACAATGGCTATTTGATCACAGATACTTCTTAACTCAGCCAGTTCCGAAGATGTCATAACAATTGTGATGCCCAATTCCTTGTTTAATTTCAATAACAAATCAATCACCAATTTTTTTGCGCCAATGTCAATTCCACGTGTTGGTTCAGATACCAGCAGTAGTTTGGGATTCAATGTTAGTGCCCTTGCCAAACAAACCTTTTGTTGGTTGCCACCACTAAGACTACCCGCACGTTGAGAACCCGAACGACATCTGATGTCAAGTTCCTTTATCATGTTTTCAGCATGCGTTTTAGCCCTATGGCTGTCTTTGAACCAAAACGGACCGATCTTATTTAAGAAATTGTTGTGTATCTGAAGCGCACTAAAAATAATATTTAACTCTATCGATTCGTCCAATAACAGCCCCACACCTTTTCGATCTTCGCTCACAAAGCTCAATCCAGATTTGATTGCTTCTTTCGGATTATTTAAGTCTAAAGGAGTTCCGTTGAATTCTACCTCTCCTCTTGCCGGAAACACCCCCATCAATCCGTTGGCTATCCCGATTTTTCCTTGGCCTGCCAATCCTCCTATGCCAAATATTTCGCCTCTGCGTATCTCAAGATCAATGCCTTTGACTCGTTCCCCTGGCATGCCAACTTCCAAATTTCTAATTTTAAGAATACAATCGTTTTGATCTAGGTGACGATCGCTGTCCACTCTATCAATGGAGACTTTTCGACCAACCATTAACTGCGCTATCTCATATTTGTCTGTTTCACCAGTATCTTTTGTCACGACATGTTCGCCATCTCTTAATACAGTAACTCGATCTGCTACTTTGATTATCTCATCTAGTCGATGACTAATAAAAATAATTCCAATCCCTTTTCTTGCCAACTTTTTCATGGCAGCTAACAAATTATCTGCTTCCGACTCAGCTAATACAGCTGTTGGCTCATCAAAAACCAATAGTTTGATATTCTCCTTATCTATCTCCCTTGCAATCTCAATAAATTGCATGTGTCCAACAGGCAGACCCGCAACTGGCAAAAATTCATCCACGTTCATATCTAAAGTATCCAAAGCTTTTCTCGCATCCGCATTCATTGATTTAAAATCCAAGGTTTCAAGACGCTTCCCCAAAACTCTGCTTATTGGATTTTTTTTAGTAATCTCCCTGTTTAGCTTGATATTCTCGGTAATGGTAAAACCTGGAATCAACATAAACTCTTGATGAACCATCCCTATCCCCATTCCCATAGCATCAAAAGGCGTTTTGATGTCTTTTTGTTCTCCTTCCATTTCGATAGTCCCTTCATATCCACCAGTTGAATGAATGACTGGCATACCAAACAGAATGTTCATCAATGTGGATTTTCCCGCGCCATTCTCTCCAATCAATGCGTGAATTTCCCCTTTCTTAACTTGGATACTGATATCTTTTAAAACTTTATTGCCGTAATACATTTTTGATATGTTTTTCAGACTTAGAAGGTTCTCTTTCAACCTAGTGCCTCCTCTTCTTAAACGTTTAAAAAAGATGTCCAGAAGCTCTAAAAAAGAAGTTCTGAACATCTGTTGTCATAGCATGAAATGATTCTTAGAAAGTCAGATAATCCATAAATACCAATCTGAAGGTTGGGTATTCAACCGATGTGCCTGCTGCTGTTTCTTCTACATACGGTGATGATACCACACTCAAACCCGCATACTCTGACATCAATTCTGCCAGAACATCTACATCCAACTCTTCTCCCACTTCTCCATTTATGTACTTGATTGCGTATTCTGTTCCTGCAATTGTATACATCATCGCAACAGGAACAGGCCATGTGGACAATCTATTGCTCATGCCACGATCTGCCAATATTCGTGTTGTTTCAGCTACTACATGCTCTAAACTGTCTTGACTAAACTCTGGAGATTCAATTCCAAGAGCTGATGGGAATCCATGGAATGGAGACGGACAACATGGTTGCGGATAAATCGCTCCCGTATCTACGACAGCCTTAATCAAAGGTGTCTGCATCGCACAGTTTGTTGAGAAAAATGCAGTATCTTTACCATATTGGTCTACCATTTTGGGCACATCCTCAAGTATAAACTGTTGTGCGCCAGGTACACCAGCATCACCAGTAGGATCTGGTGCCGTTGCATCAACAAACTGAAGACCAATTCTTTCACAGGTTTCAATCATGATATCTCTTCTTTGTGCCAACATAACCACCGACATATGTCTTGGGAATGAATAATGCACCAAAGTCTGAGCTCCTAATTTTTGTGCTTGCTCGGGGATACTGACACCCATTCGCAATTCATCTGGTTGTAGAATTAAATCTGCCCTTGCTGCAACGTCTGGTGGGTTTTCTTGTGGTGTTGCATAAATAATGAAAATATCGTCCCGAACTTCAAGCAATTTGTCTACTGCAGCATTGGTTCCCGGTACCGCTTGATTGATAATCAGCGCTTTAACATCAGCATCTGAAGCAATACGGCTGATTACGCTGATCATTTGCTCTTGCTCAGTCATAAAATTATCTGGCCATAAAACATGGTTGATTTTATCCGCACCATATTTTTCCACCATTTCTTGAGCTGATCGATATTCTTCCTCGTTTTGTGACAATGTGTTTGTCACGATCGCAATTTTCCCTGGAAACAGCTCCTCTCCGCTAGATGGTCCTTCCGGTGTTGAAGATGATGGCCCACAAGCAACCATTCCGATCATCAATGTCAAGATTAATATGAAACTTAACCCTTTTTTCATAGAATTTTTCCTCCCACTTCTAATAATTTCAATTCCTGATATTGTTATATGTTTATAATTATACACTGTCAATCTTGTTTATGCTCTGTTACAAACATGTAACATGTGTGTCCGACTTATGTAATTACTGATTTAAGTAGTCTTAAGATTGTAGTCATATTTTATCATTTGTTTCTCAATTGAACACTATTTGAATATATGTAATTGTCCGTATATTTATCATCCTTATCGCTTTAGTAATCTTTTTTCACAAAAAAAGAAACCTCACTTTGTGTGAGGCTTCTTAAACCGTCATGATTTGGTTTAGTTCAAACTATTAGCTGCATGTTCCGCAGCAATTCGACCACTTGTCAGTGCAAATTGCACGGCACTTCCTGACATGTATACTTGATCATACAACACTTTGTTAGCTGTCTCCCCTGTAGCATACAAATTGTTGATGACTGATCCGTCTTCGCGAAGGACTTGATAATTCTCATCCGTTTTTACTCCTGCAAAAGTACCCATTGTTTTGCCATAAATTCTAATTCCATAATATGGCGCATTTTCCATAGAAACAAGGAACATTGCCTGTTTCCCTAATGAATCTTCTCCGTTGTTGGCATTGAGATTGTATGCTTCCATGGTTTCTACGAAATTATCGACAGATACTCCCATAGATTCTGCCAAAGATGCCCATGTCTCACCTTTTGCCACTTCTGGATTAGAAAGATCTGCTTCTATAGCCTCTATCGCACTTTGATTTCCTTCTGAACTGTCAAAAATCATCCAAACATTTTCTTGTTCAAACACATCATTGGTTATGATGGCATAGTGCTGCTGTTCATTGGTGAACCTTTGCCCTTGTCCGTTTACATATACTTTTGTCCAATCCCAAGCAAATGCGTTTCCTGCACTAAATTTACTGCCAATTCCCAAACCAATCACCCAAGGTTCTTCATAGGTTGCAGCACCTATGTCCATGGCCATTCTTTGTCCATCTCCCATGCTTCCTGGTGCCGCTGCACTCAATTCTGCACTGCCTGAAGCTTGAGGAATAAACTCGGCAAGCATATCATCATTCTTTGCATATCCACCCGTCGCCAAGATCACTTTTTTAGCTTCAATAATTACTCGTCCATCTCTTCCTTCAGCTACCACCCCTATGACGTTTCCAGATGCATCCGTTATGAGTTCAGTCGCAGAGGTTTCTGTTAGAATCTGAATGCCCTTGTCGAGAAGAAAACTTTCAATATTTCCAGTCAAATAAGCACCGCCTGGTCCTCCCGCATCTTGAACTGGAAAATGCAGTCTCTCTACTGGGTCCATTCCAAATCCTGCAATACTTCCGTAAGCATGTCCTATGTAATCAACCAACCACTCTGTTGTTATAATCGCTTCATCCATAAAGCGATCCACCACATCGTAATCGGGGTAAAGCCCTTCTGAATAGCTGAAAGCTTGTCTTTCAAGCCATAATTCCATCCATGACTCTTTTGTGTCATGAATGCCAAGTTCTTCTTGGAAACGTGTTCCTGTAGCCGCAATGCCACCACCTGAATAGGCTGTTGAACCTCCTATTGTTGCCAATTTTTCCAATACGATAACGTCTGCTCCATGCTGATAGGCTGATGCGGCGGCGGCCAATCCTGCACCACCCGCTCCGACCACAACCACATCTGTTGTTAAAGTCGTATCTTCTGAGCCCTGTTGGTTGTTTGTGTCTGATTGTTTTAAAGCCGAAACATCTCCACCTGCTTGAACCACACATGCTTCGATGGCCTCAAGGATTGCCCTTGATGTAACAGTTGCCCCTGAAACAGCATCTACGTTCAATGACTGTTTATCAAGCACTTCCGATGGAATTCTATCAAATGATAAGTCACTTATTCCTGCTGATTCAGTATGATCTAGTATATTGATTTCAACAATCTTGGTTGAATCAAAAACGACTTCTACTGTTAAATCACCATTATGGGCTTGAACAGTTGCTGTATACGTCCCAGCTTGATAAACTGATTCTTCAGCTGGTGGGTCCTCTGTTTCTTCAGGTGGGCTTGGTTGGCTACAAGCCGCCATGCTCAACACCAAAGCTATGATCAGAAACAAACTTATAATTCTTGACTTTTTATAATTCATGTACGATCCTCCATTTAAATGATTATGTAGCAATATTAGTTTGTTAAATCACAAACATCTCTACACAAGCATTTTATATTGTGGAGCATCCCCCTTGTCAACCTTGTTTTTATCAAAAAAACAACTCAATAGATAAAAAAGATGGAGCCAACTCCATCTTTTTTATCTATTCTACTTTCTTTTTTCACTCGTAATTATAGCTTGAAATACTTCTTTCCCGTTCAAGTCACCATTGTAAGGATTATCTTCAACCACAGGCCCTACCTTAGCTATATCTAAAATCTCCATTCCTTCTTGTTTCATATTTTGTAAAATAGAGTCTTTTTTTAAAAATTCGTTATTTGTCTTTGTCTGATTGAAATCTTGAGTCCAATCATCCACCAAACATAAATTGGATGAAATCAGCACACCATCTTGTCTAATAAATGACATGAGATGACTAAACAAATCTTTGTCTAAGTTTTCGTTATATGTTCGATTCATGCAAAACTCAAGACCGATATCCACGCTTGCTTTCTTTATCGGCAAGTCATTATACTCACAGCATAAAAACAAATAGTTTTTATGCTCATAGTATCTTTCAAGATCATGCTTCAGCTTAATAATCCGATCTATGTCGTAATCCACTAATATATAGGTCTTATCAGGTGGTAGATGGTCGATATACTGCATCAAGAAAAAACCAACACAACTTTCAAGCTCTAATATATACTTCGATGACGCAATATATTGATCCATTCTATCAATCATTAAAGTCATTCCTTGGTACAAAAAATTAATGTAGTTAGATGATGAGGCAGCAAGATACGCTTCTTTTGTTGGGATCGGTTGTCCATGGAGCATTTTTTTCCTGTTTGCTTTGTTTTCTCTATAAATACCCTGTTCTATCTCTGCATCAAAACCACATTGACATAAAATATGACCTGAAATAATCATATCATCACTTATAGATCCTGATGAAATATTTAATGCGTCTCCACATCTTGGACATGCCAGTATTTCTAGAGCTTGAATAGGCAACCCTAGATTTTTTCCGCATTTTTGTTTTTCTTTATTCATGATTTCGATTCTTTTTTTCAGAAAGACATCTAACTCTTTATATTTTAAATGTTTTTCATGAACCAATTTTTTCTTCTCTTCAAGCAAATCCAAATAAAATTTTCTAAATTCTTCAGACTTAGCACCTGTCAATCTTTGAAAGGTTAGAATTTTTTGTATTTCCGACAATGAAAATTCCAACCTTTTCAGTTCAATAATCCTTTGTAGGTCTTCGGAGTCACTCTTAGCAAAATGATATTGTCCACCAGATTTTTTAGTGACAAGAAGTCCCCTTTCCATGTAATATCGGACGGTGTCCGATGTTATCCCATGTTTTTCTGCGAAACGACTGATTTTCATAATCTCTCCCAGTAAAATAGCTTGTTATCAGTTATTGTACAATAATTGATAAATCTTGTGTACTATGAATCCATTTCAATCATAAAGAATGCTTATCGGTTTGTTACATCGATTTATCCTTCTGGTTATTCAGCCCCACTACAGGACTTCGTCTTTCCATCAAGACAATGTCACGCCAAACACCATCTCCTCTATTCCCGATTTTCTCTCTAATTCCCACCTTTCTAAATCCACACCTTTTGTGAAGGTTTTGACTGGCGACATTCTCTCTGAAGATTCCTGATTGAAGCGTCCATATCTTCTCTTTCTCAGAAATATCAATCAAGGATTCTAGCAGTTTTTTTCCTATCCCCATTCTTTGAAAGCTTTCCTTAATATACAGACTTACTTCCATTACCCCTGAGTAAACAGCTCTTTTGGAGACCTGAGACAACGCTGCCCATCCAACAATTTCATCATTCATTTCCGCAACTATTCTCCCTGCTTTTATGTGGCCGTTGTCCCAATCTTCCCAGCTTGTCGTTTTTGTTTCAAATGTCGCTATATCTGTATCCATACCCTGTTGATAAATGAGCCGTACTTGTTCCCAATCTTTAGGTCTCATTTCTCTTATGAAAACACTCATTCTTTCCTCCGATATCGCTTAATAGATACTAAGAAACATGTTATACTAGATTATATAGGCAAAACCATTCTATGTCACTAGGAGGTGCTATGTATCAGGTATCTATTGTAAATAGTTTTGTTGTGTCAGGCACAGGCGGGAATCCGGCTGGTGTGCTATTCCTCCCAAAAAATGGGATGTCTAGTAAGAAAATGCAATCTATTGCCAAAAAAATGGCGTTGTCTGAAACAGCTTTTGTTTCAAAATCTGATGATACACAAACTTATTCTGTCAGGTTTTTCACCCCAACCGAAGAAGTCCCATTATGCGGACATGCCACACTTGCCGTCTTTCACCTGCTCAGTGAACAACGAGCAGATGTGACCTGTGCTTATCAAGACACGGCAGCTGGGCTATTAACCATAAAAGGAACCCGAGATGCACTTGGTTTAAAACTGATCATGTCCCAACCTTCACCAAAAAATCGTTCTCTTTCATTAATGGATCAAAAAACACTTAAGAAAATCATGGGAATTGAAGATTCTCATCCCACTTCAGAAAACTTGCCTATTGAGATTTGGTCTACTGGTCTTGAAGACATCTTACTCCCTGTGAAAAACCGAGACCTACTCAATAGCCTTACCATTGATTTCAAGGCACTGGCTTCTTTTTCCAGCTTGGTCAATGTTGTTGGCGTTCATGCTTTTGCGATTGAAGGCACACAAATATACGCTAGGAACTTCGCACCCTTATATGGGATTGATGAAGAATCCGCTACTGGCACTTCAAACGGTGCTTTAATTGCTTATTTGCATCACCATATCTTCCCTGATCTTGATTGTTTAGAAAAACAAATATTGCAAGGAGAATTGATGGGAAATCTAAGCGCTATAACCGCAATCTCTGAGAGAAAACTATCTTCATGGGCTATTTGGGTGGGTGGTTATTGCAAAACCATTAATACTGTGCTTGTTTCGGACTAATGATTTTTTACCCCTAATAATACTCATTGAGGAGAGATGCTATTGAAAGTCGAAATCATACATGAAGATCCCCATATCATTGTCTGTGTCAAACCTCCAAAAGTTCCTTCACAAAGCGATCCTTCTGGAGACCCGGACATGCTCAGTGTGCTCAAAGCATACCTTGACAAGGCAAATCCAGAAAATCCAAACAAATATCTAAGCATTGTCCACCGTTTAGATCGGCCTGTTGGCGGTTTGATGGTGTTTGCCAAAACAAAACCAGCCGCAGCAAGTTTATCCAAGCAAATCCAAGAAAGAAGTTTCAAAAAACGCTACTTGGCTGTCACCTGTGGGATTCTTTCTCCATCCAATGGCAAGCTTGAAAATCATCTGAAGCGTCTATCCACCATCAACTTATCCAAAGTCGTTTCTTCTGAGCATCAACAAGGAAAAAGAGCCGTCCTCACTTACAAGACGCATTCCTCATTAGAATATTCCGAATTTGGACCCCTTGCTTTAGTGGAAATTGAGCTTGAGACAGGAAGACACCATCAAATAAGAGTCCAATTATCACATGCTGGTTGTGCTATTTGGGGAGACAATAAATATAATAAAACGTTTGTTAAACAAAAAAGCTGGACGCAAATTGCTCTTTGGGCCTGTGGGCTTTCGTTTGTCCACCCCCATTCAAAACGGCCAGTCAATTATCATGTCCTTCCTTACAATGTCATTCCATTTTCTCTTCTATCAACTCTTCCATCCGATGCCTTGCTTGAATGAGATCATCGTCGCTTTGAAAAGTGGCATGGGCCCATTTGGGTCCACCTCCCCCTTTCCCGTTCATGCTTGTCAATAGAACCTTCAACAACCCTCCACAATTTTGTCCATAACTCCCATCATGAGCCAATATCAATCTTTTCTCTTCACGTGATGTTGCCAATACAATGAGAGATTTTTGATTAATCAACTTTTTCACAATACTATCCATCACTTTCCCTTTAAAACCTTCATAACTCAAAACTACTATACCCACCGGGTTGTCATTAAGGATGTCTTTGATTTCTTCGTCAATTCGCTCATTCATGCAATCTTGAAGCTGTTTTTTTGTTTCTATTAACCAATCACTTTCTCGACTGATTCGATGGACTAAATGAACCAAATCCGATGAGTATTTTTCTCCTAACTCTTTTATGACTTTGTGCTCTTCATTAAAAGTTGTCCTTGCACGCTTCCCGCATTTAAAGAAGACTCTTGTCATTCCTTTGTATCTTTGCGTTTTCATGATCTTCAACAATCCAACTTCACCAGTCATAGCTGGGTGGGTCCCACAACAAGCCACACTGTCAATCCCATCTATATAAACCACTTTCAATGCTTCATCTAGCTCCGGTGTTTTTCTTGGTTTGTATTGTATGGCTTTTACTGTCGAATCTAAAACATCTGTAACCACTGGCCGATTTTCATATATGGCTTTGTTGCATTGTTCTTCTATAAAGTCAATCTTTGCTTCGTCAAAAATTTCTCCATCAAAATCTGCGGTGACATACTCCTCCCCCAAATGAAAGCCTTTATTCGCATACCCGTACAAATCGAGAACAACACCTGACAAAATGTGCTCTCCGCAATGTTGTTGCATAAAATCAAATCGACGATCCCAGTCAATGGTGCATATCTGATCTTGACCAATTGGCATTTTTTCAACTTGATGATAAATAATGTTATCCTCTTCGAAAACATGACTTACTGAGCTGTTGCCTATGAATCCTGTATCTGAAGGCTGTCCGCCACCTTCTGGGAAAAAGATTGTCTTATCAAGAACCAACAACTTTTTGTCGCCATTCTCTATTCTTTCTATAATATTGCAGGTCGTTTCTCTTAAATATACATCTTTCTCATACAATCTAATCGTCATAAAATCTCCTTAATCCAAATATTTTAATACCTTCTTGAAGGCTGTCGACATGGCATAGTGAGAAACTTCATCTTCATTCACCCATTCCGAAAAATTGTTTAATCCCTTGTTTTTTACTCTGTCTTCTTGACTCATGGACTGTTGGCACTGATATACCGTCATTCTCCACGTTTTGTGAGTGAAAATATGTTTTTCTGTTCCTCTTTCAACTATTCCTTCAATCTTGATGCCATGAGATCGATCCAACTCTTCTATTAAACGGTTTTTAGCTTCCTCTTTGCTTTTTCCTTTTTCTGATGGAAAGCTCCATAAGCCTGCCAATAGACCTTCTATCGCTTTTACGAGTAGGATTTGATTGTTTTTACGGATAATCACCACGGCAATTTCCTCTTTTTGCTTTTTGATTCTATTTGATTTGACAGGTAGTTCATGTGTTTTCCCTTCATGGAAAGCTCTACAGTCTACCTGTATTGGACATCTGGTGCACTTTGGATTTGTCGGCGTACATACCAATGCGCCTAGTTCCATCAATGCTTGATTAAAATCTCTCGCATTTTCAGGAATAAGGTTGGCAACCACTTCCTCAAATGTTTTTCGGGTTTTAGGTTTTCCGATGTCTTCATGTATAAGGCATACTCTTGAAATGACACGCATAACATTCCCATCTATCGCTGGGTATTTTTTGTTGAATGCTATGCTCATAATTGCGCCAGCCGTATAGGGGCCTATCCCGGGAATTTCGAGCACTTTTTTATACTCTGTAGGAAATTGCCCCTCATAAATATCAACCATCATCTTTGCGCCTTTTTGTAAGTTTTTAGCCCTTGAATAATACCCTAGCCCTTCCCAAGCTTTAAAAACCATTTCTTCATCGGCCTGAGCTAGAGCAAATACATCTGGAAAACTCTCCATGAACCGGATGAAATACGGAACAACCGTGTCCATCTGAGTTTGCTGAAGCATTATTTCTGATACCCATATCCTGTATGGGTCATGACTCTCTCTAAACGGAAGCTTTCTATGGTTGATTCGGTACCAATCCAGCAAATTTTCCTGCATCTTCATTTACAACTCCTGTCATTTAAACCATTTGAGATTTCATTTCATTTTACCACATCTTTGGTTAAGATAAAACAAAACACTCCATTTGATAATGGAGTGCCCGTTTTCTATTTGTCGTTTACATAGTGACAGGCCACTTGATGATTAGGCTCTGTTTCGATTTTTTCAGGTTCAACCTCAAAACATTTATCCATGGCATATAGACATCTTGGTGCAAATCTACATCCTGGTTTGGGATTGATGGGAGAAGAAATTTCTCCTTTTAATATAATCCTATTCTGATCTCCCTTATCTAATTTCGCGATAGGAATTGCAGATAACAATGCTTGCGTGTATGGATGCAATGGGTTTTTAAACAACTGCTTGGATGTTGTCAATTCAACCATTTGACCTAGATACATCACGCAGATATCATCTGATATGTGCTTCACTACAGATAAATCATGACTAATGAACATATAGGTTAAATCCATCTCTACTTGCAGATCTTGCATCAAGTTAAGAATCTGTGCTTGAATGGAAACATCCAATGACGACACAGGTTCATCGCATACAATAAATTTGGGATTAAGTGCAAGCGCTCTTGCCACCCCTATTCGCTGTCTACGACCTCCATCCAATTCATGAGGATATGTGTTTTCCAGCCTTTCAGCCAAACCAACAATCTCCATCAACTGTCGAACCCTTTTGTTTGTCTCTTTCCTTGAATCAAATTCATTGTATACTTCTAAAGGTTCAGCAATAATCTGTCTAACTGACTTTCGAGGATCTAACGATGAAAAAGGATCTTGAAAAATCATTTGCATGTCTCTTCTCAGACTTTTTAATTGTTTTCCTTTTGCATCTGTAATATCTTCTCCTTCAAAGTACAACTCTCCATCTGTCAATTCGACCAAATGCAATACCAGTCTTCCTAGAGTGGATTTGCCACAACCTGATTCTCCAACTACCCCCAAGGTTCTGCCCTTGTCTATCACCAAGCTGACATCATCAACTGCATGGAGCATTCCCTTAGGTGTTTTGAAGTACTTCTTAAGATTTTTTGCTTCCAATAATGGTTTAGTCATTGTCACCCTCCTCCTCTATTGACTGGAACATGACACACTTCACTTGGTGTTTTTCACCAATTTTAACTAAATCAGGCCTTTTCACGTCACAGAGTTCTGTCCAGTTTGGACATCTGGGTGCAAATGTGCAGCCTGCCGGTAAATTGTACGGATCTGGCGTCAAGCCTCTTATAGGGTTTAATCTTGTGCTTTCATCATAAAGATCTGGTATCGATCCAAAAAGTCCTTTTGTATACGGATGAGCTGTTCGATCAAAAATATCTTTCAATGTTCCATATTCAACGATTTCTCCGGCGTACATAATCGCAACGTTATCGCAAACTTCTGATACGACTCCCAAATCATGAGTGATCAATAACATTGAGGTCTTCAATTCGTTCTTTAGTTTTTTCATCAAATCCAGTACTTGTGCTTGGATTGTAACATCTAATGCCGTCGTTGGTTCATCTGCAATCAGTAGGTTTGGATTACAAGCTAAAGCAATGGCAATCCCTACTCTTTGCCTCATGCCTCCTGAGAATTGATGAGGGTACTCCATGAATCTATCTGGAGGAATGCCAACTAATTTCAACATTTCCTGCGCTTTCAGAATGGCTTTTGGCCTAGATATTTTGTCATGCAATCGAATGACCTCAGAGATCTGATCCCCAACTGTCAATACGGGGTTCAATGATGTCATTGGGTCTTGAAAAATCATAGAGATGTTGCCCCCTCTGACTTTTCTAATGGCTTTTTTGCTCTTCTTGAGAAGATTCTCCCCTTTGAACAAAACTTCGCCTGATACGATTTTACCTGGTGGGTCTGGGATCAATTTGATAACGCTTAACGCTGTGGTTGTCTTTCCTGCGCCAGTCTCACCTACCAAACCAAGCGTCTCTCCTTCTCCAATCCTTAAATCCATCTTGTTGACAGCAGGTACCGTACCATCTTCAGTTATGTAGTGGACTGTCAAATCTTTTATTTCCAATAATGCTTTATTGTCCATTTCTACCTCCTATCAACTTTTAAGCCTTGGGTCTAATGCATCTCTCAAACCATCACCCAATAAGTTCAGCGAATAAATAGTTATAACAATCATCAACCCTGGAAAAGTTGTCATATGCCAATAATCTCTAATATACTGTCTTGCATTCGCTAACATGCCTCCCCATTCCGGCTCTGGTGGTCGAATACCCAATCCTAAAAAGCTTAGGGCAGAGGCAGAAAGGATTGCTCCTGCAACTCCTAATGTGCTTTGTACAATGACCGGCGCCAAAGAATTGGGAAGAATATGGCTAATGATTATACGCAAATCGCTGGCTCCTACCGATCTTGCCGCTTCAACAAACTCTTGTTCCTTGACTGTCATCACTGTTGATCTGACAATTCTTGCATAGCCGGGGATAGATCCCACGCCAATTGCAATCATCATATTTCTTAAGCCTGGACCTAAAGCAGCCGCCAAAGAAATGGCCAGCAACATGCCTGGAATTGCCAAAATAACATCTACAACTCTCATAATGATATTATCCGTTTTTCCACCGTAAAATGCAGCGATTGCTCCTAATGAACCTCCAACAACCAACGCAATTCCCACAGCAATAAATCCAACCGTTAATGATACCCTGCTTCCATATATGACACGGCTTAAAATGCATCTTCCTAGATTATCTGTTCCAAACGGGAATTCTCTACTTGGAAATTGATTCCTTAACATTAAATTTTGATCATCAAAACCATAAGGTGCCACATAATCTGCAAATATGGCAACCAATGCCAAGATTATTATGACTGTAAGACCAAACATGGCCATTTTGTTCTTCTTTAACCGTCTCCAGACCTCTCTCCAAGGTCCTCTCTTTTTACTATTGAGTTTGTTTGCCATTGAGAACCTCCTTGTGCCGTCTGTCTTTTTTTGCTGTTTCCTTATTATCCTTTTTGTATTGAGATTTGATTCTAGGATCTAAGTAACTATAAAGTATATCAACAAATAAGTTTACAAAACTAAAACTAATTGCTAAAAACAAAACGCCACCTTGCACAACTGGAAAGTCTCTCTGTCCTATGGCATCCACCATGTATTTTCCAAGTCCTGGTATCGCAAATACTGATTCTACCAAAACAGATCCACCCAACAAGAATCCAAACTGCATACCGATCACAGTCAAGACTGGTATTAAAGCATTTTTAAGCCCATGTTTGATAATTACAACCGTCTCTTTTTGGCCTTTTGATCTTGCAGTACGGATGTAATCCTGTCTTATAACTTCCAATAAGCTAGATCGTGTCATTCTCATTATCGTTGCCGAAGCGCTTGTTCCCAAAGTCAATGCCGGCAAAACCCAATATTCTGGACCGTATGAGCCTGACGGCGGCAACCAGCCTAGCCAAATCGCAAAGATAATGATAGACATCAGTCCTTGCCAAAAGTTTGGAATGGATACTCCAAACAATGCAATACCTGTTGCCAAATTATCAAATATAGAATATTGTTTTGTCGCTGATATAATACCCATTGAAATACCAAGACCAACTGAAATCAATGTTGTCAGACCGGCTAATTTAAATGTTGTAGGGAATCTATTGATTATTTCACCAATAACTGGCTGTTTTGTTCTGTAAGAAACACCAAAATCAAGTCGCGTGATCAGTCCGATTACATAATCGAAGAACCGAACGACAATGTTCCTATTTAAACCCATTTCTTCCCGCATTCTTGCAACCGCCTCATCTGTTGCAGATTCACCAAGCATAATACGGGCAGGGTCTCCAGGTGTTATTTCTATGATGATAAAAATTACCAAAATCACTCCTAACAATACCGGTATCATCATCAATAGACGTTTTAATATATATTTATACATGCAATAATCTCCTTTCGAATCAGCTCAAGAATCTACAATAGCTCAATAGTTGCATCGTTTGCTATGATTAGGCAGAGCCCGTCCAAAACGGACTCTGCTTCACAATCAAAGGAAATTTATCTGAAATGCACCTCTGTCAAAATATGCGTTCCTGATGGATGTGCTGAGAATCCTTCTAGTCCTGGTGCCATACCTATTGCGTTTACACCATGCCATACTGGAATCCAAGGCAACTCTTCCATAACCATTTGCTGAACTTCTTCTAATACTTTCATTCTTTCTGCTGGATCCGTTTCAAGTCTTGATTGTTCTAATAATACATCCAATTCTGGATTGTTGTAGTAGCCAGTGTTTCCTGAGAAAGGACTTGTTGAGTGATGATTATTGTACAACGCGTCTCCATCTCCAGTAGATGCACTGATACCAAGAATATAGATATCTAATTCTTTGTTCTGCAACGCTACTAGGAAGTTACCCCATTCAATAACTTCAACTTCTGCGTTTATGCCAACTGCTCCTAACTGATTCTGCATAATTTCAGCTATAACCATTCTTTGTTGGTTGTCACTTGTCCATATTTTAGTTGTCAGGCCATCTTCATACCCTGCTTGTGCCAACAAATCTCTTGCTTTATCTGGATCAAAAGTGTAGCTTGGAACATTGTCGCTGAATCCCCAAACTGCTGGTGCTATTGTGCTGACACCAGTGTGTCCAAGTCCGAAATAAACAGCATCCACGATTGTTTCCAAATCAAGAGCATATCTTACCGCTTGTCGCACTAATTTGTCTTGAAGATTTTCTTTCGTGTAGTTGAACCCAATGTAAGTAGTTGATAAGTTGTCTGCTAAGAATACATCTACATTTGGATCTTCTTGAAGTCTAATTGTGTCATTTGGAGACAAGTCATATGCTAAATCTACACCGCCAACTTCCACTTCAATTGCTCTATTTGCCGCTTCAGCAATGAATCTGAAGACTAGTCTTTGAGCACCTTGTGTTTCTCTCCAATAGTCATCGAACTTAACCAATTCAATTCTGTCACCATCATACCATTCATCAAGCGTATAAGGGCCTGTACCATTTGGGTTTCGAGCTAAAAATTCTTCTGTATTGGCTTCAACATAAGCTTGTGATACCATACCCGCTGCTCCAACTGTCAAACTAGACAATACTGGAGAAAAAGGTGCGTGTAGCTTCATTGTGTATTCGTATTCTCCTGTTGCACCACTATTGTCAAAGTCAATTACTTTCAAGTTGTTACCCGTGTAGCCAATAGCATCCGCTCTTACCAATGAGAACTCAACGTCACTAGCTTTCAACTCTGTACCATCATGGAACTTGACACCTTCTCTGATTTTGAAGACGATAGTCGTATCATCTATATAATCCCAACTTTCAGCAATCGCTGGCACAATATTCATGTCTGAATCTGTTGTCACCAACGTTTCGTACATTTGTAGTCTTACTTGCAAAGAAGCGCTGTCATTCTTGCCATTTCCATCCAATTCACTTGGCGCCGCACCTGTTGCTATTACAACTGTGTCTTTTGGAGGCTCTGCAGGATCATCTGATGGATCCTCACCTGGTGTTTCATCTGAGCCATTTGGAGCTGGTTCTGGTGGTGTGTCGTTGCTTGAGCATCCTGCCATAACAGTTACAAAGAGCAACATCACTACTAATAATAAACTGATTTTTCTCATAAAATCCTCCCATTTTGTTTTTGCTTCATTTTATTTGATTAATACAATCTCTTCCTGTCGTTTGCTTAAGAAATCACCTCCTTCTTCTTTTACTACAATAATCTCCTCAGTCAATATGCTATAATCGCCATTGCCGAATAAGATTGTAGGCTCAATTGTAAACACCATGTTGTCCGCGATCCTCTCATAAGGGCTATCGCCATATCTAGACCATCTTGGCCCTAACAAAGCGCCACCATCATGAGTCAGTCTACCAACTTGGTGTCCTGTAGCATGTGTGATTTCTGGCATTCCTTTGCTAAGGAGATGTTTTCTAGCCAATTCATCTAACTCAAATCCTTGCATCCCTGGTCTGATTGTCTCTTTCACTAAACTAATAGCTTCATATACTGTCTTGAATCGTTCCTGCATCGTCTGAGGTGCTTCTGTTTCATTGTCTTTTAAGAAGTAAGCTGTTCGGGCAATATCGGATACATATCCTTTGTAATCTAATGAAAAATCAATAATCAGATAGTCTCCCTTTTCAATGATGGCATCACTTGGCTCCCGATGAGCGATTCTCTCTTTAAGAATCATAGGAGGAGTGAGTTTTCTGGTTAATCCATTCACCACTTGTCGTTTCTTCATTTCATTTACAAATAGATCCCCAACTTCAATTTCCGTCATTCCTACTTTCAACTTGTCAAATACTTGATCATAAATCTCTATGGTAATTTCAATGGCTCTTCGAATTCTTTCTAACTCTTCTGATGTTTTGATGCTTCTGATTTTTTTAAGAAGCTTCTCTGAACTCATGAATTTCTGAACAAAACGTTCTTCTAAATGATGGCACAACCACAAATATTTTCCACGAGTCAAGCCATCACAAAGGTGATCTGTCTCTGAGTAATTTAATGCAATCGTGCTTGGGTTTATGTTTTTAAGCAAAGTGTTCAGAACTTCTCCAGGATTGTCTTTGTAGCTGATAACCTCATGAAACAAGCCACTGTCCTTGCTTTCTTGTGCATCAATGATACTCGCAATTGCGTAGGTTTTTCCGGCTTTTGTAAGAACGAAAAAAGTGTTCCCTACTGTTTTTAAGCCTGTCAATAGATTCACTGCAGGGTCACTGCCTTCACTTGAAAAGATCACCCATGCATCTACATCTTCTGTGACTAAATAATTTAATGCTTGTTCCATTTTTTCTTTATACAATGTTCTACTCATCAGCATCCTCCTTCATCTCGATTCATCATTTCAATGGTCGTGTCCAATAACACCTTGGTCCCATAGATCAAAGATTTTTCGCCAATGCTTTCATTATGTCCATGTACCATTTTCAAAACTTGATCAAAAGAATCTTCTTCAAGCAAAGGTGTGTAGCCATATACGTTTTGGCGAATAAACCTACCATCTGTGTTTCCTAGAGCAATGATGGGCAAAAGTGATGTGTCTTTGCC
>Ga0334895_1001261_pt1 | contig 26726 bp, 21 predicted proteins | sample GraSluR3_MG_7_FD_207229 | JGI IMG/M metagenome (GOLD analysis project Ga0334895, IMG submission 207229) | Sludge microbial communities from methane-producing bioreactor in Wageningen University, Netherlands - Granular Sludge_31_05-R3 | ecosystem: Engineered > Bioreactor > Anaerobic >... | reverse complement strand
TCACGGTGTACCAAAAACCAATTATCACCGCAAGCAGAAACAAAGCCGACAGCAACATCCAAACTGACAGTTGAAAAAATAGCTGCTGTGATTTGCGCGGAAAATACATGCTGAAATAATAATCGCCTGGGCTAAACAAAGCCTCAATACTTTGCTGATGTTCCGATATATAAAGCTCATCAACATACAGCCTGGCATTTCCCATCACCAAACGTTGATTGCCTCGGTTGTAAATCATATATTCATAAGCATCGCCCACACGCATGCACTGCATCTCTGCCTTGATCAGCGAATCGAGCACCTTTGGTGAAATTACATCGGAAACCTCTGTTTTCTCATTCAGACAAGGGTGGATTGAATTCAGCTGTTTGATAGCCGAATCAGTTTGATCTTCCAGCAACCTGTTCAAAACAGATTTCATAGCGATACGCACGCTGTTATCAAACTGTTCTTCTTTAAGCTCAATAGCATTACGCATCCAATACACCTGCATCACAACAACGCCAAGCAATGCCACAAAAGCCAGTATGATAATGGTGTTAAAAAGTCTTATATTCATAATTCAAAACCAGAGCGAAATCCAAAGCAAACTTAAACTAAAATGTTCATAATGAAATAAATTTCATCTTTAGCAGAGCTCTAAGCCAATAAAACTCACAGTTTAACATTTCATTAACAGTTATTAACAGCCGCTTAACAAGCAGTGCCTCTCTGCAAACGTACATTTGCTCTAGTTAAAATCCAAAAAAATACTGATATGAAAAAAACCGCTTTAATTCTCTCTTTCGTTGCATTTTTTGCCTTTGGAACTGCTGGAATACAAACTGTTGTTGCCTCAAATAATGCTGAAATAGCCCTTAATCAGGACGGAAACAAAAAAGACGACAAAAAGAAAAAGACTAAAGATTCCAGCTGCAAAGATGCAAAATCTTCATGCTGCGATACAAAAGCAAAAAAAGAAGCCTGTGGAGATGATAAAAAGGCTGAAAAGAAATAATCCTAATCCCAACGTTTTGTTTTAATTTGGTTTGGGCCTTCCGATGTGATATCGGGAGGCTTTTTTCATTACCATACTATTATTTTGCTACATTTGCTCGCTAACAACAAAGAATGACATCAAAAATCCACTATACCGGCGACTTACGAACCGAGATGACCCACCTGCAATCCGGAACAAAAGTGCTTACCGATGCACCTGTTGATAATCAGGGACGGGGAGAAGTGTTTTCGCCAACCGATTTAGTAGCCACAGCACTTGGAAGTTGTATGCTAACCATTATGGGTATCGCAGCACGTGAGCATGGTTTTACGATAGAGGGCACTCAGGCCGAAGTAACCAAAATTATGGCAGCCAACCCGAGAAGGATTTCCGAGGTACAGATCCGCTTGCTTTTCCCGGAACATCGCTACACCGATAAACAGAAAAAGATTCTGACAAAGATTTCGCAAAGCTGTCCGGTTGCGCTAAGTCTGCATCCCGATTTAAAGCAAAATATTGAATTGGTATTTATTGATTAGGTATGCATATCAATTTAATACCACATACCAAAGGAAAACAACAATTAATTGTATCACAGAAAGATACCGCGGTGCCTTATGGATCAGGACTGGTGCCTGTATTGGCCACTCCTGCTATGATCGCCTTGATGGAATTGACTGCACATACAAGCATACAACAACAGCTCCCTGACCAGCTCACCACAGTAGGTTATGCTGTTGACATGAAGCATCTTAAAGCAAGTAAAATAGGAAATACGGTTGTTTGTGAAAGCGAACTGATCAAGGTAATTGACCGAAAACTGGTGTTTAACCTAACCTGGACAAGCCAGAACCAAACAGGTTTTTAAAAGTTGGTGAAAATTATTTTCTTCTGTAATGCTTATCAATAGGGAGATGCAGAAGGTCGTTAAAAATATTATGCCAAAAAAAACAACAAAATAAAAGATACGGTACTAAAGGTTTGGGACGAAGGTGTTTTGGCCGGACAAGGTACGCACATTCGTTACATTATTGAAAAGTCAAAATTTTTTTGACACATGAATCACTTTTTATTAACCAAAATCAACAACAATGAGAATAATTACAAAAATCCTGCTGAGTAGCATTTTTCTGATGATTTTGTCCTTTTCATCTTGTAAAAAAGATGATAAAGTCAGTCCGATGTCCTGCAACTTAAAGACTAGTTCTACCGAATTTACTGAAGAAAGTATCAATGTAACCTACAAGCTTGAGGTGGATGGTGATTATACGGTCACTAGTTTTTACTACTATGATGAAACCGGCAAGGTGGAAATGCAAAATCCCGAAGTGCCACAGAATTTCACCGTAACCCTCAGCTCACAAAAGAAGATGGAAGCAGGAGCTGTAGGAAATGTTACTAATGGTTTTATAAAAGTTTCCTTTGAAGCGACAGCACCAGACAGCGAATACACCTCTTACGACCAATGTTCACAGAGTTCAAACTAATATTCTGTAAATCTGAATCATTACGGCCTGGGATAAAAGTAAATTTTAGCGTCTGTAATGATTCAGATTGTATTAAATTTTTCACAACCCGCTTCGGGTGAATGAAATGTCTGTTGATTGGTATTTCTCTAAAGCACAACCCATTCTGGGTTGATGGGGATTCTCTTTCATTTAATTGCTACAATAGCACAACCCATTCTGGGTTGGTGAATATGCTCTTTCAATAACTTATTACTACAAGAGCGCAACCCTGTCTGGATTGGGGTAAATCTTCTTTTATTAAACATACTACAATAGCTCAACCCATTCTGCCTGACTGACTGGCTACACTAAGTTTATATGCTAAAGGCAGGCAGGGTTGGTGAAATTTCCCTTTCATGTGTTTATTGCTACAAAAGCATAACCCATTCTGGGTTGATGGGGATTCTCCTTCATTTAATTACTACAATAGTATAACCCATTCTGCCTGCCTGGCTGAATACACTAAGTTTATCTGCTAAAGGCAGGCAGGGGTTGGTGAAACATCTCCATCATTTACATGTTTCAAGGACACAACCGAATCAGCATCGAAGCTATTCTAAATGCCTGCCTGAACTAACAAGCTGCATTGGATCAATTCTGACATGGTTTTGCCAGGGAATATTTACGCAAACAAAAGAACCCTGAAGAGCATGTCCCGATAGTATCGTCGGGAGGTTCTGGCTATTGTACCAAAAAGGGTGTTCATTGAAATCATAAACCCTGAAGGGGTTTTGCTATAGAATTAATTGATAACTCAACTCATTCTGCCTAAATTCAGTAGCCGATAGGGGTTGAATTCAATTAAAATGACTTGATGAACTTAGATGCACAGTTGAGAAATACGGCAAAATTTAACCCATAATCTGTACTCAAAATAAATACTTTGAATGGGTTCTGGCAAAGTTTTTTTGGAATCCTTAGCCAAATAAAAGAACCCTGAAGAGCCTGTCCCGATAGTATCGTCGGGAGGTTCGGGCTATTGTATAAAAAAAGGTCTAAATGAAAACAAAAACCCTGAAGGGGTTTTGCTATAAAATTAATTGAGAACGAAACCATCTTCAAAAGTTGGTTGGTTATGCTGAATCATCCATACTTCAAGTGTGAAAGTCAAACAAATACTCAAACTGATACTCTATCTCAAACTCTCTTAAAAAGCGAATATATTCTTCTTTAAAAGTCTCCCTTTTGTGGTGCTCTTTTTGGTTAATAATGTAATTGATTACTTTATTAATATCAGTCCTGCTATATGAAAATGCACCATAACCAGTTTGCCATTCAAATTTCACTATTTTTCCTTCTTCTTTGATAAATTTTGATGATATTCTTTTGATTTCTTTTACTGTGTCTGAAATGGATATACTTGGTTTCATGCCGTAAAAAATATGGATATGATCATACATCCCGTTAATAGCCAAAGATCTATGACCGAGCTGATTTACAATGCCGGAAACAAATCTATATAGCCTGTCCTGAAACGCTATGCTTTGAATGGGGGAAAAAATCTTAGGACTAAAAACTAGTTGAACATAAAGTTGTGAATAAACTCCTGCTGACATAGGATTGGTATTTTGTGATGTAATGTGCTATTGTTGAAACAAATATAGTAGTTTTAGTATTTAAAGTTGACGAAATTGAATATTTTTGGAATTTACGTTGTAAGAAAGACAGACAGGTGTTGATGAGATTTCTGTCTCATATGCAGATTTTTACAATAGCACAACCCATTCTGGGTTGATGAGATTTTTTAATTGTTCATAAACTACTACAATAGCGCAACCCTTTCTGGGTTGGGGTAAATCTTCTTTTATTAAACATACTACAATAGCTCAACCCATTCTGCCTGACAAACTACGCTATGTTTTTCTGCCAAAGACAGGCAGGGGTTTTGCTATAAAATTAATTCATAGCAAAACCTCCCGTCAGAAATGTAATAGGTAGCGCAGGATGTGATTTTAAGTACTATTGCACTATCACTTTCGTCTGGCTAATTTGATCGCCTTGTTGCAGCTGCAAAAGATAAATTCCGGGAATTAGTGTGCTCACGTTCAGCTTTAATTCCTTATTTCCGACAGATGTCCCGTTATATTCAAAATGCCATACCTCCTGTCCGTTAATATTGTATAACTTCAAACTTGCCGTAGTCGCCTGATTCAGCGTGAAACGAACTCCCAATTCATCCGCTACCGGATTAGGATAAACATTCAACTCCACTGCTCCGCTCGCTGTGTTTTCATCAAAGCCAACAAAATCAGGCGTGTCGAGTTGTTTGGTGGTAAACACCTTGAACTCACCGGGAGCCAACATGACTTCCTGCTGTGTGTCGGTCACTTCCAAAGCCTCACCACTGAAATAGTCGTACCATTGACCGGTATGATAAAATCCCGGAGACTTCTCGAGCGTATTTACATCAAAGTTTGCAACAACAATCACCGACATGTCCTCATCCTGAAGACGAAGTACTTTACCTGCCCCAACAGCTTCCAGGCTAAAATCGTCCGTCCGAAAAACAGGATGTGATTTTCGTAAGTCTATCAAGGCACTATAATAATTGTAAAGCAGTCGTCTGTCCCAGTCTTGCTGGTAGTTCCATAGGACAGGTTTGGGGCAAACCCTGCAGTCATATTCAATACTCACATCATAGCCAAGTTCGCCAAACTGCCAGATCATCTTAGGCCCGGGAACCAACAAAAACATGGCTGCTGCTGCTGCATTCCTTTTTACTGCCACATTCAGCTCACGCACATCATGCGATGGATTGCTTTGATTGCCAAAAGTGATGTTCTTATACATCTGGCGCTCTTCATCATGACTTTCCATATAGCCTACCAGGTGCGGCTGATCCCAGCCTCGCTGCTTATAGCTCACACCGGAAAAGTTGGAATTAGGAAGCCATCCCATTGTGGCTTCATTATAGCTAAAATTCATATTGCCCCACAACATCAGGCCATAATCAGACAACACCTTCTCTTCTGAATTATCTGCAAAATGTTCGAGAATGATGTAGGTTTCAGGATCCACCTCTCTAATCTCATCTGCCATCCGTTTTAGAATGGCAATACGCTGACTGTTGTATGCCCATCCATCACCAACTACATTGCTAAAACCTTTGGTAAAGTCGAAGCGAAAACCATCCACCTTAAATTCCTCAATCCAGAACCGGTTCACACGATCAATAAACGCCTTTGTATATTCACTTTCGTGATTAAAATCATAGCCCCAGCAATACGGCTGATGAGGACATTCCTGATTATACCACGGGTTTTCGGCTGTTGGTTGACCGTAATCGCCGGCATTAGCATCAAAATAAAGCTGTACCAGTGGCGATTGTCCATAGCTGTGATTCAGCACCATGTCGATAATCACTGCCATTCCGCGTTGGTGACAGGCATCAATAAACTGTTTGTAATCTTCTGTAGTACCATAAGCTTTATCTGTTGCAAAATAAAACGAAGGGTTATATCCCCAGGAGTCGTTTCCCTCAAACTCGTTGACGGGCATCAGCTCTATGGCATTAACGCCAAGTCGTTGAAGATAATCGAGGGTATCCATTACTGTTTTGATAGCGCGGGTCTCTACAAAATCGCGGATATGCAACTCATAAATCACGAGCTCTTCGGGCGACGGTTTTTCAAAATCTGTAACAGTCCATTCATAAGCTGGCCGGGCCGTTTGAAAAACTGAAACGATGCCACTGGTTTTGCCTTCGGGATAGGGCATAAGATCAGGATAAGTAGAGGAGGGAATGTACCGATCATTCCAGGGATCGAGCACTTTATTTGTATAAGGATCAGCAATACGCAATTCACCATCTACAAAATACTGGTAAGCATATTCTCTTCCAGGCTCCAGACTGGTAATTTCAATCCAATAATGTTGACCGTCGGGAGTGCGATACATATAATTTGTTGCATTGAGCTGCCAATTGTTAAAATCGCCAATTGCAAAAGTATATGCTTTAAAGGGCGCTTGAAGGACAAGTGTTACAGTGGTGTCGTTGAGGTAGTTAATTCCATTTTGTAATCCGGCTGGCAAAGCTGCGATTGAAGGATCAGGAAACACAGTTAAACTGTTGGCATGCAATGCAGTATCATTACTATTAACAGCCTTAAGTACTACTGGAACTGTGTTCCAAAATCCATACTCATCAGTAATTGTAGTTTCATATAAGATCTCTGTCTGATCTGTACTAAATACAATCTCTCCATTAATTGAAAGTATAAGTGAGTCAGCAAGAGGGCTAACAGCATGAACACTATAAATATCCCCCTTTCGTACACTTACATCACCTTCACCCAGGAAAAACACAACATCAAGCTCACTTCCAAAAATCGGCTGAAAAAGGTCAGCTGTTTGGGTTCCGGCATCTTCACTTCTAAATACAAAGGACAGATTGATCACTTCAAGGGAAGGGCTACACTCATAAAATTCATAAACCGAAGGGAATATAAGCAATTCCCATTTGTTATTTCCCAAATTAGTAAGCTCTGGTTGGTTTGTATTATTTCCCCAGTCTCCAATAACATACTGCCAGTTACCAACATCTTTGATACCAATGCCAGTATGCGTAAATAAGCGACCATTGTAACCTGCAAGTGGTGTATCGCTTGCATCAAACACCAAGCTAAATTCATCATTCGCAGTTGGAAAAACAGGATCAGTAACTATTATTTGAGCGTTCAATAAGCTCACAGCAGCAAGCAAAAAGAATAAAGTGAAGTGAATGCGCATAGTTTATTGTGTTAAAGTATTCGTGTGCTTTACAAAGATAAGTCAAAACAAAGTTTAACACAGTATGCAAGACACAATAGTGAACAGATTAAGTGCGCAACCGGTTGCATATCAAAAATAATAGGCTGGCTGATTGGGATGCTGTTTTAATCCCTTTGATTGCTTCAAGGGCTAACTCAGCCTTGAAGGCTGAACTAAATTGTCTTCGATACTTTCTCATAGGACATAAAATTAACAATTTAATTTTTCTGTCCAGTTTTTCTAGACCAGCTCATTTCCCCTACTAATGCAATCATATGATAAGCAAAGGCTTCAAATATTCTACTGTCTCATTTTTCATTTGCCTTTGCCAGATGTGCAATAATCGTTTAATGTCAATGGTGTCAAAGAAAAAAATTCATTTTTTAATGGACACCATTGGAAAAGGATTGTAAAACAAACTGTAAAATCGATGAAAAGAGATTCGCACAAAGTAATTACAGTTCGTTTTACTAATTAACATAAAAACACCCCTTTGACTTAGAATAGGAGTGTTTTAACTACCCATACAAGGAGCCACAGGTTGACTTGCACTAGGGAAAGCTGTATAATAGATATTAAGAGTTATCCCACCCCAATTAGACTCTTCACCTTCATCATCTTTTACTCTAATATCAATTGTATGAATTGCATGATTTCCGGGAGTTGGAGTTGAGTTTGAAGTAACTTTTATGTACTCACAATGAGGATACGCTCCATAAGCAGAAAACCATGCCGCAGTAACATTACAATCCCAGCCCTCTGTGTTTTTGTTAATATCCAAATATCCACAACCATATGTCAAATTATGATCTGGATTAATTCCGCTTACCAAATCTGAATATTTAATGTAATAAACACCACTAAGGCGGTGATAAACATTTACTTCCTTCCATCCGACATTTATTTTGCGCATTGATGAGAACTCAATAGGTGAAACCTCCATGTAAATTTCCTGCAGTGCTATATTATCAGTTCTTGGAATAAATGATATGAAAATAATGGAAACAAAAATAATTGGGGTAACACTAGTGTCTATTAAAAAATGTTAAAAAATATTGAACTCCAATTGCAATTGCCCGTCATCGTGGTTTTGTTCCGGTTCTTCAAGCTGGAACAGGGCCTTGATATTGTCTTTTGCAAGGAGGGAACTACCCAGGATTCTCATTACTTCGTAAATACTCCGGTTCAGATTCAACTTTTTGGCAAGAATTGCAACGGTACAATAGGTAATGATTGCGATATAAACCTGTATTCTAACAGCATTTTCCGTATTCCCCCAAAAAGACTTGATGCGCAAATGTCCTTTCATCCATTTGAAGAAAGATTCCACAGCCCATCTGTTTTTATACAAAAAAGCAATATCCTTTGCATGAAGAAAGAAATTATTGGTGTAGTAAGTAAAAGTGCGCTTGAGCTCTGGTTCGTAATATACAATTCTTCTAATATCAGTCGGGTAATTAGTTTTGTTACCACTCGTTGTAAATCTTACGGTTTGATCTCTGAGAATATTATCAAGCCCCTCCAAAAAATCTTCTCCGTCAACCACTTCAAATTTTGGTCTGCTTTTTTCTCTTATGACGAAAAAAGAATTAAGCAGTTCAATGCGGTAAAGCCGCTCCAAATCCCAGTAGCCACGGTCAAAAATGTAACCGGCAAACGGTTCGTAATTAATCCAGTCCATTCCATTTACATCATGTACCGCAGCTTCTGTAATAAAAAACAAGACGGGGATTTGGGACACTATATCAAGCTGGGTATGAACTTTAATACCGGATTTGGTGCTTCTAAACCTAGCCCACTCAAAAAGAGACATACAAAGGTCAATAGTCGTGGAATCAAAGGCATAATACTTACCATTAAGCTCAAACTCCTGATTGGTGTACTCCTTTTGAGCAAGGTCAACCATATAGTATGCGAATTTTTCAAAAATATGATAATCTCGAAGTTGGTTTGCTTTGGAAAGGACACTTCTGTTGACTGGGGTCTTGCCGAATCCAAGGTGGAAAGACTTTTTCGCATGAGCCGTCGTAATATCCGTCAATTCACGAAGGCTATTACAACCATCGAGTTGCCCGAACATGAGTACAAGCATTTGATTCCAATGAGTCAAATTCCAGCCTTGGGTTTTATCGTTGCTAATCATCATGACGAGTCTCTCAAAGTATCGTTTGGGGAGAAAATCGGTGATTTGACTGAAAATATACTTGCCGCTGTTCATTGCACGCTACTTTTTGGTTTACCACCAAAAGTAGTCTGTTCAAAAGTGCGACAAGGTTTTTATTATTAAACATATTGATTATGAATACGATACAATTGATTTTAACATTTTTTAATAGACACTAGTGTTGGGGTAATAAATAAGTAATTTACTCTTTTAAGTGTATTCATTTTATCTAGATTTTATAAATTAGCAATTTTATTCATTGAATCGTTCTATATAATGATATCTTATCATCTTTATTACTAACCTCATATTTCAGCATTTAGTTTGCTGAAAATTTAATTTTTGTGGTTATATAAATATTAATAAAAATACTGGTCATCTTATGAAAGCTATTGCCGTTCTGCTATGACCTAATTTGCAGAACGACTTAAATATATCAAACTTATTCTTTCCCAGCCAAAAGATGTATTTTGTCGTATAATATGATATAAATTGTAGTATAAATGTTAGCCTACAGGATTGTGATTGACAATTACTAACAACCTTATATTTAAAAAAGGCATGCACACTAAGATAACAGTATATTGAAAGAATAGAGATTAAGCTGATGGTCAATAGCTGTCATATTTGTTTTTTTTCATTGCAAATGTTATGAAATAATTCTAATTAATCAAGAAATATTTTTGAGGGCTACTAATTATTAGTATTCAGTTGCTCCCACCAGAAACTCCAAATCTTATTTTTATGAGTGCCACATTAATAATAAGTGGTAATGGTTGAATTTAAAAACAATGACTTACATCTCATAGGCAGTGAATTTGGCGAAATATTTGTACGTCTTGACGAAAATACTGTTATTGGTTCGCTAACAGCAACAGTTTACTTCAATCATAATGGCTGTTTTTATCAAGGGAGTAGTAGTTTACAGGGAACTTTTAATCCTAACAACGGCTATGTATTGCCAACTATTAACTCCTATTCTATTATTACTTGCTTCTAATCTATTAATTTAAGAAATAAAAAAAAAGAGGATGGCCCTTATTAAGTGGCCATCCTCTTTCTTTTAAATAATCGCAAATCTACTTCACAATCATTTTGCGCGTTACTTTCTCATTACCAGCTTCAACGGTGTAGAAATATACACCTGTTGGCAGTTCATCTGCATTGATCGTCAGGGTGATGCTACCAGCTGTTTTGTAGCCATAATCCATAGACATAACTTTCTGGCCAGTAATGTTATAAACTTCAAGGCTAACATTACTTGCATTAGCTAAACTTACCTGAATATTAGTTGCATTACTGAAAGGATTGGGGAAGTTTTGGCCTACTTCTATGCCTTTAACAGCAGCAATTTCTTCATTTCCAACAACGCAGAAATCTGCCTCTGTAAAATAAAAGTCTTTGATATACTTGAACTGAACAGGATCTACATCACTACCATTCTGTAATGCCTGGTAAACCATTGGGATATAATACCTGCCATCTTCTTCACGTGTGTTTGCAGCAACACTGATAAAAGTGGCATTCCACATACCTCCTGAGAAGAGGGTTACGTTAGTTGGCTCCGGGTTGCCTTCAACACAGGTTAAATCAGCTGTTCCCCATGGATTTGGTCTCATACCACGAGCAAAAACATCTGGACGACTGTTATCCTCTGCATCATCCAGGTCAGAATCGTTCCAGCTTACAAAAATGAATTCACGATCATCGGAAGCAGTAATCTGAATGCGATTATCATCACTTATATCTCCCCATGTTCCGCGGAACTGAAGCAGACTACCCATTTTAATTGCATGCCAGGTTTCGCCTCCATCGGTTGTATAAATATCGTAAGCTCCAAGGATGTTAGGAATACCTGTAGTAATAGAGTATGCTGTTTCGGCAGTAATACCAATTACAACAGCAATATGTAAATTTCCATTTGCATCCACAATGATATCATGATCAAAAGCAGTTGTATAAGGAATTTCGACTCTTGCTGGCAGCGGTTCTTCGTAGAGCTCTGCAATTTGTTCGTCAGTAAGCAATCCATTTACGATACCATCTAAACCTTCGGGACCTCCCAGCTGAATACCACCCAAATCATCCCAGTTGATTCCGCCATCAGTAGTTTTAAAAATAACAGGATACAATCCTTTGAATCCACTAATAGCTTCGGCACTTCCATCATCTGACAAAACGGTCATATACCCAATTTGGCCATCAGCAGCAAACGCAATTTTTACATCAACAGGACTACCAAGTTCTGCATCTGTAAAATGGTCAATCAACTCTTGCTCATAAACAATATCCTCCGCTACATCTGACCATTCTCCTTTTTCAACAATAATGCTGTTTTGAAAAACAGTGGCAGTAAGATCATCATTTAGGTCTGTTACAAAAATTTTACCATCTGAAGTAATTTCAAATCCAGAAGGTAAAGCCTGAAAAACACCTGTGGGCGAAGATTGCAGGTTTTTAGTGTTAATGGTAGGGTCGCCCATGTTGGCAACTCCATAACTATAACCACCCCAGCCTCCATTTGGTCCTTCAAGGTTTGGCGCAAAGAAAACCATCCAGGATTCATTTGGATCAGCACTTTGATTTGGATTAAAAATGCCAAAATTTGGATACCTGGCTGCATCAGTATAGTATTCGCCTCCGGAATTGTTTTCGGCTATATATACTTCTACATCATTTGCCCAGTTCTCTCCGTCATCAAGCGAATAATCAAAACCAAGATCGCCACTGTAACCACCCGGGTCTCCGGCTCCACCCATACGATGAATATTGGCAACTGCATTTAAATTTTTATCATACCACACCATCGAGCGAGTACCGGCATAATATCCATAAGCATTAGCTGAAGTGCCAATATCCAGAATATTAACAACGTTTATGTTTTTGTTCGTTGGAAGTACAATGGGAACTTCATCCTGTTGAGCGGAAGGAACGCTGGATGGTTTAAGTGGATCAATCGTCAAGGCATGATTAATTCGCTCTTCAAAACGAATTTGATCACTTTGTTTCAGGGTTTGCGCAAGCAGGCTGCTTCCTGCAATTAGCAATGCACTCATAATTAGTAGAGCTTTTTTCATCTTGTTGAATTTTTGTGAATATTACTTAAAAACTAGTTCTATTAAATGACAAATATACTATAATTATAAAATGTACATAAAAAAACCGTCTCGTTTTTTTGAGACGGTTTTAAAAATTTATGCTTATTAAGCAGGTCTATTGCACGATCATCTTGCGGGTCACTTTCTGCGATCCGGCTTCAACGGTGTAGAAATATACGCCTGTTGGCAATTCATCGCCACTGATTGTCATGGTAATTGGACTTCCGGCTGGTCTGTAGCCATAGTTCTTATCCAACACCTTTTGTCCGGTTATGTTATAAACCGACAGATTGAGATCGCTGCCTTGTTTTAAACTTACCGATACATTGGTCTCCTTGCTGAATGGGTTTGGAAAGTTCTGGCTTACTTCCATCTGCGTAGCTAAAGCAATTTCCTGTGTGCCTACGATACAAAAATCAGCCTCTGTAAACTTAAAGTCAGTGATGTACTTATACTGTACTGCCACTCCCGGATCAACATCTGTTGGGATAGGTTGATATGTCATTGGGATAGTATAGGCATTTCCATCATAAAATGACATTTGTGCTGCAACAAAGAAAGTTGATTGCCACATTCCAACACTAAACATCGTTACATTGGTAGGCGCATCAGCTCCATCACTACAGGTCAAATCTGCTGTCCCCCATGCATTGGGTCTTACTCCACGAATGAAAATATTCGGACGTCCATTGTCTTCTGCATCATCCAAATCAGTATCAAGCCAGCTTACAAATACAGTGTTACGATCCGGTGACAGGGTAGTCTGGATACGGTTATCTTCTGTATAGTCGCTTGGCCAGCTGCCACGAAACTGATTGATATTACCAAGCTTTATGGCATGCCAGGTGGTTCCGCCATCAGTTGTATAAATGTCATAGGCTGCAAAAAGATATGATGCTGATACAATTGAATAATCATCTGATCCTACAACTCCAACTACTACACCTATATGAAGGTTACCATTTGCATCAACTGAAATATTGTGATCAAAAGCTGTTGTATAGGGAATTTCGTCTCTTGCTGGAAGAGGTTCTTCATAAAGTTCTGCTATCTGTTCGTCAGTCAGTAATTCATTTACAATACCTGATAGGCCATTAGGACCTCCTAATTGAATGCCTTGTGGGTCTGTCCAGGAGTCTCCACCATCGGTGGTTTTCATGATGATTGGATAATACCCTGGTGCTCCACTTATTACATCTACCGTTTCATTGTCGCCTAAAAATGAAATATATCCTGTTTGACCATCTTCGGCAAAGGCAATCTGTGAATGCGCAGGACGGGTAGTTGCTTCAGCCACCGGAGCATCCAGCAATTCCTGAGTAAATATAAAATCTTCTTCACCATCGTCCCACACTCCTCTATTCAGAATGAGCGATTCCTGATAAACAACTGAACCACTTGACCAATCCTGATTCACATCCAAGACATAAACATTCCCGTTCTTAGTGATCTCGAATCCATCAGGTATGTATTGATAATAGGGAGATGCTGCTGATTGGAGATTTTTTGTCCTTATGGATGGATCTCCCATATTAACCGCTCCATAGCTGTATCCACCCCAACTATTCGTAGAGTTTGATCCATCAAGATTAGGCGCAAAATAGGACATCCATGCATTGTTGATATCAGTATTGCCTTCAGGATTCCATACTCCATGATTCGGATAACGGGCTGCATCGGTATAATACTCACCGCCAGAATTATTCTCGGCAACATAAATCTCTATCATATTCTCCCAGTTGAGTCCTCCGTCAACGGACAGGTCATAACCAAGATCCCCGCTATAGCCACCTGGGTCAAGAACACCACCCATCCTGTGGAAGTTCGTAACCATATTAAGCTCCGGAACAGCCCAAACTATGGATTTCTGCCCACCCCCATATCCGTAACTGTAAGCATTGGCTGAAGTGCCAATATCAATGATATTTACAACATTCACATTCTTTGAAGGGGGTAACACAGCGGTATTGATCTCCTGATTCGATACAATAGAGGAAGCCTTTGCGGGCTCAATTCCCACCATTACTTTGTCAATGGCTTTGTGTTCGGGCAAATCTTGCTTAAGGTTATGAGTTGACTGAGCAGTAGCCATAAAGCCAAAACCCATTACCAAACCTAAAAGTACTAGTCTTTTCATAAGATTAAAATTTTAGTTAACACTGAAAAATAAAACTGTTTTTGCGTCACAAATATACTAAACTTTTATAAATAGCGCAAAAAAAAGCCGGCCCGAAAAAAAATTCAGGCTGACCGAAGGTGTTAACTAAAAAATCTTGTGATCGGCTTACTGCACAATCATCTTGCGGGTCACTTTCTGCGATCCGGCTTCAACGGTGTAGAAATATACGCCGGTTGGCAATTCATTGGCACTGATTTTTGCAGTAAAGCTGCCAGCATTTCTGTATCCCATATCTTCTGACAATACCACCTGACCTGTAATGTTATACACAGCAAGTTTTACATCACTGGCTTTTACGAGCGAAATGGTAATCTGTGTTTCTTTTGTGAAAGGATTAGGATAATTCTGACTTACAGAGGCAACAGCTTCGCTACTAATCTCCGGGGTTCCGGTGATGGCATAGGTCTTTACAAAATCAGGTATGTAATAGAACTGTACTGGTATATCAGGATTTAGATTGTCAAGCTTCTGATAAACCCACGGAATGGTGCATTTTACTGTATTGTTACCCATGTCTTCTGTAAATACATAATATGGCATGGTGGCCCAGTTGGCTGTCCACATGGCTGCTGAAAACTGTGTTACGTTGATCACTTCTTCTCCATGGGTTCCATTTTCGCCCATATAAGGCAAGAACTCACGGAAATAAATGTCAGGACGAGAGTTATCTTCTGCATCTTCAATATCGCTGTCGAGCCAGGAGAAGAACACAATTGAACCATCCCATGTAGCTGAAATCTGCGGACGGTTGTATTGTACCACGTCACCGATTTCTGCCTTAAACTGATTCAGGGTTGCCAGTTTAAATGAATCCCAGGTTTCGCCACCATCGGGTGACCAGATATGGAAACTGGCAATAAATCCACCTCCGGTTGCTATGGTTCCTTCTTCCAAATCGGCCAGCATAACAGTTCCGGTAATGTGAGGATTTCCCCAGGCATCAACCAGAAGGTCCTGATAATAACCAATGTAATAGGCTATCTCATCTCTTGGTGGTACTGGTTCCGGATCAAAATAGGCTTCCAGGTATTCATCAGGGAGATGCTCCTGAATAGCAGTTAAACCGGCAGCTCCACCCAATTGTACTTCTATTGGATCAGGGGTCCAGGTTTCGCCTCCATCGGTAGTTTTGTAAAGCACAGGATGATAAGAAGTATAAGGAAGCGTTTCTTCCAAATTAGTCAAACTGGGGTATGCACATGTCACATACGCTTAATAGATTTATAATCAACAGGTTCATGCAAAGCTCCTTGTTCAATTAATCTTTGAAAAATCAGTCCCCTGCTGTTTGATTTGCGTCTATTGTATCTAAAAGTGTATTCGTCCAAATAGTACGATAAATACTCCTCTCCTATATAATTTTGGTGAGTTCCTAAGAGCCATCTTTTAAGCAATGAAGCTATTCGATGAACATTGGGTAGGATTTCCTCTCCATCGAGCAACTTGGTTTTATTTTGAATTTCGTGTTGGTAACCATTCTTTGAAGTTCCATTATATCCTTTCCATCCATCTGTTATTATGGTACTTCCGGGTTCAATATTTTCAGTTATAAATTCCTTTAGTGCCTTTTTTGAGGCATTAGAAATTATTGACATTCTTACCCGACCAGTGCCTTTTTCCAGGATTTCAACAGCTATTACAACTAATGTTTTTCCTTCTGCTCCTCGGCCTCTTTTCCCCGATTTCTTGCCCCCAACTAAGGTTTCGTCAACTTCAATTTTCCTAGATAGTTTGTTCCTGCCCGGAAATACCATTAGACGTCTAAATTTATGTAGCCATACCCATGCTGTCCTATAACTTCCAAGACCTAAAATCCTTTGGATACCAGCTGCACTTACCCCGTTTTTTTGAGCTACCATCCACCAAATAGCTCTGAAAATAACAACAAGTGGCAACTTGCTCCTGTGGAAAATAGTTCCAGATGTAATGGAAAGCTCACTTTTGCAATTCTTACAGACCATTATGCCTCTGTTGTTAAGCCAATATTCATTATGCTGACATTTTCGACATAAATATCCTTTAGGAAACCTGAATTCCTTCAAATAATCTAAACACTGTTCCTCGGTGGTGAACATTTTCTCAAATTCAATTTGATTCTCGGGTATTCTCATAACCCCCGAAATTACTGCATTTTTTAATATGTGTTAAGTGCATACCCCAGATGAGAAATTAATAATTCTTTGGAAACAAAGGTACTCAAGCCAAAAAATAAACTCATCCAAGATGGGTGAACGGTCGTTTATTTCAAGTTGCCGGCCTGCCGAAACACCAATGATATAAGTGAACAGAACACTCTTGCTATTACCATAAAATGCAAAAGGCTGAATTCTTGATGAATAGATTATTCTCTGAAAAAACTAACTGTCATTCTAAAAATTTGAAATGACCTCATTATGCAGAAGGAAAACTTTTGATATTGGTCACTTCAAAAACACTTTGGTCTCTGTTGAATTAGTATTCCGGTATTTGGAATCTTCCTGGTCATTTTGCGTGTTTTAGTAATTCAATTATATACAACTGTATATCAATATTTTATAATTGATTGCCTGGGCAATTGGTCATTGAAAAGCCGAATTTATTCCATTATCAGGAATTTTATTCCATAAAAGGGACAACAACTCAAAAAAGGATAGTATAAATTATTGAATCTCAAATATTTCAGTTTTTGGCACATCATTTGCGAATCGTCCAACAACTTGTTTTGTTTGTTTTTCATAATTTGACCGCCCTCCCGGGCGGTTTTTTTTATTCAAAGGCAACATTATGTTTGCCAGGAATTGAGTAATCCTGAAAGCTTTCACAAGACGAACGGTCAGCCTTAATCACCAAAAATCCAGAGGTAAACAGCTTTGCAGGCGTAATAGACAAAAAGGAGGCTAGAAACTTCTGAATTGCTTATTGTTATTAGCTTTGGGGCAAATCAAAGGTTATGAATAAAAAAAATGCTTTTACTGTGGTAGTACAATTTTGAAGAAAAATGGCCATAGAAATGGGAAACAGAAGTACAAATGTCATGCTTGCGGAAAACAATTTTTAGGTGGACACAGGAGTTCTCCTCAAGCTCTTTGGGAAGAATATCATGAAGGAAAACAGACCTATTCACAATTGGCAGCCAAATTCAATTGTTCAAAACGGACTATCCAAAGAAAGATAGATTTATATCAAGTATTCTTACCTGAAAAAACGGCCAGAGAAGTCGTTGTCTTAATGGATACCACTTACTGGGGGAGGAAATTTGGAGTTATGCTGTTTAAGGACAATATCACCAAAGACAACTTGCTCAAATACTTCGTAAAAAACGAAACCAATGCTTTATACCTTCAGGGAATTCAAGAATTGAAATCAAGAGGATATATTATAAAAGCTATTGTTTGCGATGGTCGTCGTGGGCTCATCCAATCCTTTGAAAATATTCCGGTACAAATGTGCCAGTTTCATCAAGCGTCTATAGTAAGGAGGTATATAACCAAGAACCCCAGAATGCCCGCAGCCATTGAGTTGAAAGAGTTAACTTCCCTAATGACAGAAACAGATAAAGAGTCGTTTCAAGGGGCTTTAAATGAATGGCATGACAGATGGAAAACCTTCCTGAATGAAAGAACAATATGCGAGACAACAGGTAAAAGCTTTTACACTCATAAAAGGCTTAGAAGTGCATATAGGAGCTTAAACACAAACCTTAATTGGCTTTTTACATGGTACGATTATAGGGAGCTTAATATACCCAATACAACCAATGCAATTGATGGTCATTTTGCTGATTTAAAAACCAAACTCAGAAATCATAATGGCTTGTCAATTGAAAGAAAAAAGAAATTTATTGTTGAGTTTTTGAAGGCATAAAGACATCTGAAAAAGTAAAAGAAGTCCTGTTTTTGAACTCCTTTCTTTTGACTTTTTCGTCAGTCATCAAGTGTATCCCTGGCAGGTTGCTCTCCAGCAGAGCCTGCTTCCATTTTCACTTGATAAAACAAAGATATTATCCAGAAAGTTTAAAACCAAAAACTGTGTAAAAAAACAGCCTCCTTTTTGTCCACTTGACAAAACGCACTCCAGAACAGCCTCCTTTTTGTCTATTATACCGCTTTGCACAAAAAAGTATTGCAGACTAATAAATACAGGCTATCAGATAAATGGTAAAAAAACAATCAAAAAAACTTATCCCTTTGTGAGTTCCTGAAAGGCTTCTTCCATGCTCAGGCTTTTTTGTTGAAGGCTCGTGATATTGAACTCTTTATCCATAGCCCATTGCATGAGGTTTTTACGCAGGTTTTCCTTTTCGTGGTATTCGATCAGCCAGTGCCGGTTGCTGATCTCACGCAGGTTTTTCACACCGCTGATCTGTCGTAACAAATCTGCCTTTATCTCTTCTTCGAACTGCACTTCGAGTACATTATTCTTCTGTTGGTGCTTGAGGTTGGAAGTACTGTCGTCGGCAACGATACGGCCTTTATTGATGATGATGGCCCGATCGCAAATGGCTTCTACTTCCTGCATGATATGTGTGGAGAGGATAACCGTTTTTTCCTTACCCAGCGATTTGATCAAAGCCCTGATATCCACCAGCTGATTGGGATCGAGACCGCTGGTCGGTTCATCCAGAATCAACACATCCGGATTATGCATCATGGCCTGAGCAAGACCGACACGCTGCCGATAACCTTTCGACAGTGCCCCGATCTTTTTATTCACCTCAATGGTAAGTCCTGTAAGCGCAATCAGCTCATCAATTCGATGTTTGGCATTTTTGCCTAACTTATGCACACCAGCCACAAAATGCAGGTATTCGCGAACATACATATCCATGTACAAAGGGTTATGCTCCGGCAAATACCCAACCAGCCTGCGCACTTCCATGGAGTTGCCAATCACATCAAAATCGTTCACACTGGCTGTTCCGCTGCTGGGCGGGATAAAACAGCTCAAAACTTTCATCAGAGTTGATTTACCCGCTCCATTAGGCCCCAAAAGCCCCACGACCTCTCCTTTTTTTATCTCAAGACTCACCTGATCCAGTGCCAGCTGAGTTCCATATCGTTTCGACAAATCCTTTACCAATACCGACATCCTTATCTTTTTTTGCAAAATTAGTTTTTCTGAACCAATCAGGCTAAATCGAAATGTTAAGGCTTCGAAAAAGAACAGCTTCTCTTATCAGTAAAAATATTATGCTGTCATAAAAGGACTTTTGCAAACCAACGACCATGCTACCCACCATAAGTCACTAACGGGACGGTTCCGTCAAGGACAAAATGTGGGTAATGTAAAAACTTTCACAAAGAGTAAAGTGCAAATAAAAATTCCTTGCTCCATGCAGCCTCCAAATTACCCTTTCTCCATCCTCGCCTGCTTCTTAACAATACGATCCGAAACCAGAATACTTAATTCATAAAGCCCCATGAGTGGTATGACGACAAGTATCTGGCTAAACACATCAGGAGGGGTAATAATCGCTGAAACAATCAGCAAAATAACAACCGTATATTTGCGGTTACGCCGCATAAAAGCAGGTGTGATCAAGCCAATTTTGGTGAGGAAATAGATCAGAATCGGTAGCTCAAAAACCAAGCCCACCGCAAAAATTACAGAGATAACCGTGCTGATATACGACTGCAGCGAGATTTGATTGGCCACTGTTTCACTCACCTGATAAGTCCCTAAAAAATTGATCGTTAGCGGTACGATCAGGAAATAACTGAATAATACGCCCAAAAAAAACAAGGCCGAGCTAATAACAACGGCTCCACTGGAATATCTAGCTTCGCCTTCGTGCAAGGCCGGCCTCACAAACCGCCAAACCTCATTAAGCACAAACGGGAAAGCCAATATCAAGCCCGTAATGAATGAGATGTACATATGCGTGAGAAACTGCCCCGACATATTGATGTTTATGATCTGAAGGTTAAGATCGTCCATGCAGATGGCTTCAATATTAAGCAATTCGCCAGCTTTGCACAACATCCGGTTTGTAAAAAAATCAGCCTTCCCGGGAGCAAGCACCAGCATATCAAACACCAGTTTGCGGTTTAAAAAAGCAACAACCGACAGCACAACAACAACGACCACACTGCGTACAATATGCCAGCGCAGCTCTTCCAGGTGCTCCCAAAACGACATCTCCACTTCTTTGTCTGACTGTTTTTGCTTTGCCATAAACAACAATTGAAGCGGCTAAATTACAAAATCTGTCTCATCAAAAATAAGAGGCCGAAATTGTGATATACTTGCCATATCCTTATGTGGAATACTTCTAAATAAGGAAGTTTTTCTACCTTTGTAAAAAAGCATTCATGACCAAAAGATATGATTACATCATTGTCGGAGCCGGAATAGCAGGTTTTAAAGCTGCCGAAACCATTCGCAGGTATGATGACGAAGGCAGTTTGCTACTGATCAACGGCGAAGATCGCTTACCCTATAAACGAACCCGTATCGACAAAAGCCTCTATAAGGGATTCAACATGAACCAGTTTGCCCTGGCCGATGCAGAGTTTTACGAAAACAGGCAAATCACTCTGCTTAAGGATATTGTAACAAGCCTCGACCTTAAAACGAAAAGCCTACAAACCGAAAGGCGCAACCAGTTTTCGTGGAACAAATTGATTTTGACCCTGGGAGGAAAACCCAAATGGCCCGAAATAAAAGGCAATGGGAAACGCAATATCTATCTGGTACGTACTGCTGATGAGGCGGAGGAATTGATACGGGCATCCAGAAATGCAGAAAAAGTAGTCATCGGTGGCGGAGGCGTGCAGGGCATCGAACTGGCTGAACAGTTTGTAAAAGCCGGCAAACAGGTAACACTGGTTCATAATGGTATTCAACTCATGAACCGTCACTTTGATAATCAGCTGTCGCAACATTTACATGGCATACTCGAAAAAAATGGCGTCACAGTTATCTGCAACGAAAAAGTAAATGGCATCAGCAAAACCAGCAACGATAAATACCTGGTAAAAATCGGTGAGATCATCCAGATTGTTGCTGATCTGGTGGTTTTCAGCATAGGAACCAAGCCGGAAATTACTTTGGCTCAACAAGTCGGATTGGCAACCAACAGAGGCATTCTAGTAAACGAATACCTTCAAACCTCACATCCGGATGTGTTTGCTGCCGGTGATGTGGCCGAACATCCGGGAGGGCATATCAGCGGGCTTTGGCATGATGCCGAGTGGCAGGGCATACTGGCCGGAAGCAATGCAAGCGGCAACAAACAAATCAACAATAAAAAACCATTCCGGCTCAAGTTGGAAGTCTTCGATCAGTATTACTTCTCAATGAATGCACCCATCAACAATAGCACTTATCAACCAGAAACCATACGGGTTAACGACCGCTTTTATCAGGCTTACTTCCATAATGACCGGCTGATCGGACTGTTGATGCTAAACGATAAAGCACAGTCGAAACTTGCCGAACAGGCTGTGCTCGAAAACTGGAAAAAGTCGGAGTTTCTGAAGGTTTTTGGAAAGTGACCTAAATCGGTTGTCGGGTACTCAATCCAAAAAAAACTCCTGACCGGTAAAGGGTGATTTTGATCACAAGGCTTATTTAGAATTCAACATAATTCCGAAAGTTTTACCTTTGTCGCTAATAAATTATATTATTTTTAACCAGTCTAAATAAGCATATCATGACACGCACAAAAAGCAGTGTAATTGAAGTTTTAAAGGGAGTGATCTATTTCGCAAAGGGCGACAATATCGTTGACCTGGGCATGGTGGACGAACTTGAAGTTGCTGACAACAACATCCGATTCAGGCTAGTCTTTCCTAAACTTGGCGAAGCTTCAGTAAACATTGTGATGGGGGCAGCCACTAAAGCCCTCAAAGCAGCATTTGGCGAAGAAATAAAACTTGAAATCACGCCTATTGCTGAAAAAGACAAAGGCCGTGGCCCCCTGGCCGGAGTAAAACATATCATAGCCGTTGCGTCCGGAAAAGGCGGCGTTGGGAAATCTACAGTTGCTGCAAACCTTGCCATTGCACTTTCGCGTGCCGGATCGCAGGTAGGACTTGTTGATGCCGACATTTACGGGCCTTCTGTTCCGATGATGTTTGGCACCGAAAATATGCAGCCAGGCGTTTACGAAAAAGAAGGCAAACCTGTGATTGTTCCCATCGAAAAATATGGCATCAAGCTACTTTCGATCGGCTATTTTGTTGACAGCAACAAGCCATTGGTGTGGAGAGGCCCTATGGCCACCACTGCACTAAATCAATTGTTAAGTGATGCCGATTGGGGTGTGCTCGACTTTTTGGTGATTGACCTGCCACCCGGAACCGGCGATATTCAACTCACACTGGCTCAGTCCTATTCAGTGAATGGAGCTGTGATCGTTACCACTCCGCAAAAAGTTGCCTTTGCTGATGTAAAGCGTGCTGCAACAATGTTTAAACAGGAAAAACTCACTATTCCATTGCTCGGCCTGATCGAAAACATGGCTTATTTTACTCCATCGGATAGTCCCGAAAAAAAATATTTCATCTTTGGTGATGGCCACGGACAACAATTTGCTGATGAGTTAGACATACCTTTCCTCGGTCAAATTCCAATTGATGAAAAAATTGCAGCCAGCGGCGATAACGGCAACCCAATCGCCCTCGACGAAAACTCCCCTGTTACCAAAGCCTTCGATGAGGTAGCAGTACGATTAAGAGAAAAGTTTCAATAACACTAATAATATTGATTATGACAGAACAAAAAGAAATGCTCACGCAAAAAGTGAAGAATATCATCGAACAGGTAAGGCCTTATCTGCAACAAGATGGTGGTGATATCAATTTTGTGGAAATCACGGACGATTTAATCGTAAATGTTGAGCTTACCGGTGCATGTGGCAGCTGTCCCTATAGCACAATGACACTCAAAAATGGCGTTGAAAACACAATCCGCAAAGCACTTCCCGAAATCAAATCGGTAGAAGCCATCAACCTCTAAGCCCTAAGAAAGGTATCGGGCCACGATTGGCAGCCGTCTGCCCATTCCAAAGGCTTTGGGAGATACGCGCAGTATGGGTGGACTTTGATACCTTTTATATTCATTCATATTCACAAGCCGTAGGACCCGTGCCACAGTGTGCGGGTCAATTCCCAGTTTCACAATTGCCTCAGGTCCCTTTCTTTGCTCAATATAAGCATACAAAATCCTGTCGAGTAACTCATACTCCGGCAAGCTGTCGCTGTCTTTCTGATCAGGACGCAATTCTGCTGAAGGTGGCTTGATGATGGTGTTTTCAGGAATGATTTCCTGGTTGCTGTTGATAAATCCCGCCAGCTCAAAAACCTCTGTTTTGTAAACATCTCCCAAAACAGATAGCCCACCATTCATATCGCCATAAAGCGTTCCATAGCCCACTGCCGCTTCACTTTTGTTGCTGGTATTGAGGAGGATATAACCAAATTTATTGGATAAGGCCATCAACAGCACGCCACGTATTCGGGCTTGAATATTTTCTTCGGTCACATCAAAAGCTTTGCCTTTAAAAGTCTCACTCAATTCACTTTCAAAACCTTTGTAGATTTCCTTTATTGGAATAGTCTGACAGGGAGAACCAAGATTTTTAGCCAGTTCCAGCGCATCCTGCACCGAATGATCCGAACTAAACTGTGAGGGCATCAGCACGGCATGTACATTTTCGCTTCCTAATGCCCGGGCAGCCAGCACCATGGTCACTGCCGAATCCAGCCCACCTGAAAGCCCTAAAACAGCTTTCGAAAAACCCAGCTTCTGAAAATAATTCCGAATGCCCATCACAAGGGCATCGTGGATGCGTTCTATCTTTCCGGGCAAAGCATTAACAAAATGAGCGTCAGAATTATCTAAATCAACAATTTGCAAGTCCTCTTCAAAAAAACGCAAACGACTGATGATCCTGCCATTCCGATTCATGGCCAGCGAACCACCATCAAAAAGCAGTTCCGTTTGAGCACCAACATGATTCACATAAACAAGCGGCAACTTATACTTTTCCACATTTTTGCGAAGCACCATTTCTCGCTTTTCAGCCTGACCATAATCAAAAGGTGAAGCAGCAATATTGATCAGCAGATCGGGCTCCTCAAGAATCAGTTCTTCCATGGGTTGCTTCACATAAAGCGGATGATCCTCCACATTCCAAAGGTCCTCACAAACAGTGAGCGCAATTTTCTTTCCTTTAAACCTTAAGCATTCAAACCGATCAGCTGGCTCAAAATAGCGGTACTCATCAAAAACATCATAATCCGGTAAAAGCCCTTTGCGGAAATACTGTTTTTTGCCCTGAAAAAGAAAAACAGCTGCATTAAAAAGTGACTTGCCTTTATTTGTCGCGTTGCGGATAGGCGCACCCAGGATCAGGGGAATATCAAAACAAGCCTCAGCAATGGTATCGAGCTGCGCCTCACAGCTGTCGATAAAATCCTCAAACTCCAGAAAATCGCGGGGTGGATAACCCGAAATGGCCATTTCTGCAAAAACAGTAAGTTCAGCTCCCAGCTTTTGTGCCTTTGTGGCTGTGTCAATAATTTTTGAAGTATTAGCTTCGAAATGACCAATATGATAGTTGAGTTGAGCTAGTGCAATTCTCACGGCTTAGAGTTTTAAAACAACAGTCCTATCTGAAGTTCCAGCAGATTGGCTATCCCCTTTTGCTCAACAGAGCTATCCACTTTGTTCTGGTCTTTCATGATATCGATGAAATTATTATCAAATCGAATACCAGCCGTAATAAAGGTGGATCCTCCCAAAAGATATTCAACACCAGCACCCAGGATAAGCGACTCGCGTGTGAAGCGGTACTGACTTCCCACATCGGAGGTAACTACTTCGTGTTCAGTAAACTGATCATCAGCTTTGGCATCTACCTTAAAACCAAGCCCAAAACCCATCTCACCATAAACCCTCAGACCGCCAAAATCGTTCGTTTTCATCTTTAATATCACCGGGAGCTGTATATATTTAAGGTGTAGTTCGCGTTTTGTATTCCCGATAAGGCTGCCAACGGAGTTTGTTATCTTGTCGGGATAAGTGTAGGCTCCATTTAAATACATCACATTAAAACCGGTAGTGATGGCATAATTTTCCATGAGGAAAAATTCACCTACAAAACCCCAATTGAAACCGGCTTTTACGCCATCGCGCTCATAATCAACAGCGTTTGGCTTAATCCAACCCATCGAAGGGGCTACTTTAAATCCAAACTGAAAAGCTTTTTGCTGGGCAGAAGCAATTCCAGCGGTCATAAAAATGACCATCATCACCATAATCAGGAGTTTCTTATTCATATCGCTTGGTTTTGGCCGTAAAAATAACCAAAAAAGCTGCTGAATTATTAGCTGGCCGAATGAGTTTTCAATAAAAGATTGTTGACAATAATTGCCTCTATTGTTAGGTGCCACTTTACAAAAAAACTTGCTTTTATGTTTGAAATACTTACTTTTGCTTAAACAAAAACCAGAAGTCATGAAAAAAATCTTTTTTGCATTTACGTTTGTGTTGATGGCTAGCGCCTTGTCAGCTCAAATATCGCTCGGCCCTAAAATTGGTTACACAACCAGCAAACTCTCTGTGGACAAAAGTGATATCAAATCTGATTTGAAAAGCAGTTTTATTTATGGTGCTTTTGTCAGACTGGGAGATAAATGGTATGTGCAGCCCGAAATTAACTTCTACACTTCCGGAGGTGTTTTCAAATCCCCAACTTTGGATGATGGTAAACCTGTCGAAGATGAAGTTGAACTCAAAACATTACAAATTCCATTTTATATCGGTATAAAACTTGCTGACTTAAAACTTGCAAGCATTCGTGCACAAGCAGGTCCAACCGCTAATATTTACACCGACAAAAAGATTAACAACCCACTCAAATCAGGCACCGTAATCAAAGAAGCCGATTTGAAAGACATTCAATGGGGATTTCAGTTTGGTGCCGGTGTGGATGTTTTGATGTTTACACTTGATGTGCAGTACTATTTGGGATTGAATAATGTGATTTCAGATATTACCCTTGAAAATGGAGAAACCGTAAAATTCGATTCCAAATCACAGGGTTTTATGGTAACGCTTGGTT
>Ga0334895_1001250_pt1 | contig 26850 bp, 28 predicted proteins | sample GraSluR3_MG_7_FD_207229 | JGI IMG/M metagenome (GOLD analysis project Ga0334895, IMG submission 207229) | Sludge microbial communities from methane-producing bioreactor in Wageningen University, Netherlands - Granular Sludge_31_05-R3 | ecosystem: Engineered > Bioreactor > Anaerobic >... | reverse complement strand
GAGCCTCGCCCACACTCAACACCCTTCCGCCGGCGGGGGAATGGGTGGAAAGGCTGATGAAGCCGTTCCTATCCCCGATAACCTGGCCGAAGGCCACCGTGTCTCCGGGTTTCACCACGGGAGTCGAGGGAGTTCCCAGATGCTGGCACAGGGAGACGGTGACGGTTTCAGGGATGGGAATTCTCACCACCGATCTGGAACTGCTGAGTTCCTTGTTGCCCGGTGGATGGGTTCCACCGGAAAAAGTTCTTGCCCTGCTCATATTCCTCCAGCGTTCGGCGTAATGAAACAAAGATAAGGGTGCGGGCACAAAATGCCCTTACCCATATGGGTGCGACACGCGGAAGCATAGAACGAAAACCGCTTGCGGGCAACCTCCGGAAAACCCCGACAATCACCGGCGAACATTGAACGGCGCCGGTGGCTTTCCGCTGTCTCTCAGCGGGACAGCAGAGATGCGGACTCCTCCACCCTTTTCGTAAGGCCCATGGAGGCAAACCTTTCGATTGCACTGGCCAGAAAGGCGTGCCCGGAGTCCGCTCCCGTCTTTCGGCGAAGATGAAGACCGCCGAGATGGTGTTCCGCTGCCGCCACATCCAGAAGGGCGCCGTGCTTCAAGTAAACGGAGAGGGCTTCTTCAAGGCACCGAACTCCCTCTTCCACATCTCCCGTTATCCCGAGAATGTTTGCCCGCTCCACCTGCACCCCTGCTCTGAGCATCTCGCTGTCGCACTCTCCGGCCAGTGCCGAAGCCCTGTCGACAAGTGCCACAGCTTCTTCCGTGTCTCCGGAAAGCGCACGCTCTCTGGCCACCGCCCCGAGGAGAGATGCTGTGTTCGCGGGATCCTTCAGGCGTTCCACGGTGCTCAACGCCTCTGCAAGCTCCCGACGGGCCAGATCATGGTCGCCGGTGAGCAGGGCGGCTCTGCCCCGGAGGTTGCCCGCCTTCCACAGCTCTCTGTCCATGCCGGTCATCGACGCCACCTCACGCAGCCTTCCCGAACTATGGAACAATCGACGGAAATCCCGGGCCTCCAGGGCTATGGAGCCGTCCGCGGAGAGCGCCAGCAGCAGGTCGTGGGTGGAACCAAGTTCCTCGGACATCCTCAGGTACTCCCGGCAGTGCAGCCGGGCTTCGGAAACATTGCCCACTCTCAGCATGGGCAGGGTTAACTGGCCGTGACAGTTGTTCACCATGAACTTGTCGCCGATTTCCCGGGCGATACCCAGATTCCGGGTCACACAGTCAATCGATTCCAGGAACCGCCCCTGGCGATGGTAGATCAGACTGATGTTGCCCAGGGTGATCGCAGCCTCCCGGTACTTGCCCAGTTTCTCCGCGATCTCCAGGGCTTTGCGGTAGTAGATACCGGCGGATTCCATGTCATCTTTCACCCAGTAAACCGTTGCCAGGGTGTTCAGGGTCTTTCCCAGGGTGGGCAACCCCTCCGGGCCTGCTGTTTCACCGTATGCCACCGCCTTCAAAGCGTATTCCATGGCCTCTTCCAAAGATCCCCGCACACACATGGCCCATGCCCTGAAGGATGCGTTCCGGGCGAATATCTCGGGATACTCCGCTTCGCTTCCTTCCACTGTCTTCTCGATGTCGCAGATGTAGTCCAATGCCCGGTCGATCTCACCCCGGACATAGAAAATCTCCGCCATGGCTTCCTTTGCGACACTCCGGGTTTCAACGGAGGCCGACATGGCCACTACATTCCGGTGGGCCTCCAGGGCCAGGTCATAGTCACCCAGGGTATCCCTGATCCGGGCGATGCCCTCCCAGGCTTCCACGAGGCTGTTCGTGAAATCGGGCAGGTTCTCCGCCAGATCCGCCGCCGCGGTGAAATGCTGCAGGGCCTCTTCGTTCATGTACCTCTCCGCCGCGATTCTTCCTGCCCTGAGACTGTGTATCACCGCGCTCGCGGGAACTTCACCCCTGCGGAAATGATGGGCGAGGATCGATGGCGGGGCACCCCCCCTCTCCATAACCTCCCCAAGGCGGCGGTGAACCGACCGTCTGTCCCTTCTCAGCATTGAATCATAGGCCACATCCCTTACAAGAACGTGTGAAAAAACGAAATCCCCATCGTCACCGGACACGGGATGCACCAGCCTTGCCTTGATGCAATCCCGGGCATCGGATTCCACTGGCCTTTCCAGCACCTCGGCCACCAAACGCAGGGAGAAATCCGAACCGGACACAGCGGCGGTTCGAAGAAAGTCTTTGGCTTCCGGCCTCAACTGGTCCATTCTGGCCATAATCATCGAAAAAATGTTTTCAGGTATGGAATCCTCGGAGTAATCCCGGGAAGTGACCCAGACATTTTCCCTTCGTTCCAGCAGCCGGTTCTCCAACAGAAACAGGGTGATCTGAAGAAGGAAGAAGGGGTTCCCCTCCGACCTGGATCTCAGAATCTCTCCCGCCATGGGGTCGAGATCGCCACCTCCGAGAATACTGTGCACCAGACTCATGCTCTCTTCGTCGGAGAGCCCGGAAAGCTCCATGGTTTCCAGGGCGAGTTCCTCTCCGGTAACCATGGGATGCCCCTCGGGTCTTCTGGACAGCAGCACCGGAGGACCGCCTATTGCCTGAACATCCCTCAGAAGCCGGGACAACTCAACGATTTCCTCGGCTGAGAGCAGATGCAGGTCTTCAATGACAAAAAGGGAAGGTTCCCTGAGGAGCGTCAGCATCGCCTTCAGGCAGTCCCGAAGGTTTTCCCGTCTCAGCTTGGGGGGCAGGGCGCCGTAGGCCTTTCCCGGATACGAGAGACCGAACAGCATACCCCCGGGAAAACTCTCAAGCGCCGCCAGTTCGTCGCCGCCGGCTGATCTGAGGGTTTCCCTCAGCTTCGATCGTTTGACCCGGGCCGAATCCCCGGAGTTGATGCCACAGATACCCGCGACCAGCGAAGACAGATGCTCATCGGTTCTCCGTGGCTCATCGGGTCTGACCGAGACAATCCTGACCCCCCGGGCTGAAAGATTCGTGCACAGCTGGGAAAGCAGGCGGGTCTTTCCGACTCCGGCTTCGCCGGTGATTTCCATCACCACCCCCCTGACCGCCGCCCGTCCCGTTAGATGGTCGAGTTCCCGCGCCCTGCCCACGAATCCGCAGCGGTAGTGATGCAGGGGTTCGCCGGGGGAGGGAACAAAACGACTGAGGGCCCGCTTCTTGCCTTTGGCCCAGACAGAGGACAGGGGTTTGAACACAAAGAACTCCCGGGTTTCCCGACGAACTTCCCCGCTGACCACAACGGATCCCCGGGGGGCTGTATCGCAAAGCCTCGCGGCGGTATTCACCCCGTCACCAATCACGGTGAAGCTCCGCCGCCAGTGGTTTCCAACCAACCCGTAGTACGCGTAGCCGCAGCTTATCCCCGCGGACGGGTAAAGGCATTCCTGCCCTTCCAAAGCATCAAGCGCTTCAATCCCCGCAAGCACAGCGTTCCTGCCGTCCCTTCCTGAGGATACCGGGGCACCGAAAAGCAGAAACATTCTGCAGCCTCCGGTTACCATGCTGTCCACCAGATGCAGGGTTCCGCCGTACTTCTCCGCGATCTCCGAAAGAATCCTGAACGACTTTCGAAGAGCATCAATCGGGGGGGAGGCGATATCGTAACCCGCCAGTTTGATAAACAGCGCGACCACGGACCTGTGCTCGGGAGAGTGCCCGACCGGGGCTTTGGGAGTCTTCGCCGCCGAAGGAGGCCCGCTCCATGGTTTTCGCCTTGAAACCCCCGGGGCGTCTTCCCGGCCTTCCGCCGCCGCTTCAGCCATTCCCGCCACCAGGGCTCCGCTGAGAAGCACATGTGCTCTTCCCCGGTGTAGAAGTTCAGATTCAAACCAGCTTCCAATGCCGGAGAGGACCGATGCCCGGGGTGTAATCTCCCCCGCTTCGGTCTTTACACTGCCCAGACCGGCCAGACAGCTGCGAATCCCGGAAACGCATGTGGAAGCGTCTTCCCCCCGGGGCAGACGGGCTGTAACCGAATCCCCGGCGAAATAGAGAACATCCCCGCCGGCTTTCTCTATCGGTTCGAGGATGGCGCCGAAGCAGTTGTTCAGAAGTTCCGTAAGCTGCTCTGTCCCCTTTTTTCCCAGGGAACCCAGCTTTTCGGAAATGGAGGTGAACCCCTTGAGGTCTGCGTGGATCAGGGCGCCGTTACGAAGGGAACAACTTCTGCTTTTCACATTCGGCAAGATAGCCCGGGTGAACCCTTCGCGCAACCGGGCGAAATCGATCCGGAAACGATATGATACAAACTCATTGAAAGGGGGTCGCGAATATGGAAACCGCGGTTCTGCTCACCGGTCTGCTGGTATTCTCCGCAAGGGTGCTGGATGTATCCCTTGGAACCATCAGAACCATCAGCATCATCCAGGGAAGAACCGCTCTGGCGTTCTTTCTGGGCTTCGTCGAGATCAGCATCTGGATAGGAGTGATCTCCACCGTGATCGGCCAGGTTCGGGAAAATCCTCTTCTGGCTGTATTCTACGCCCTGGGCTTCGCCACTGGAAATGTGGTGGGCATCATGATAGAGCGACGGATAGCCATGGGCGGAATAGTCATCAAGCTTATCGCCCGGGAATCCGCAGGGGAGCTTGCGGCGGTGATAAGAAAGATGGGCTTTCCCGTCACCGAGTTTCAGGGCAGGGGCATGTCGGGAGTCGTTACCGAGCTCTACATTGTCTGTCCCAGAAGGGATTTCAGGCCAATCATGCAGAGGGTTGGCCAGATAGACCCGAATGTATTCTTCGTCACGGAGCCGGTGGGAACCCTGGGCAGCGGCAGGATTCCCCCGGTGCTTCCCTCGGCGGGCTGGAAAAGCATCATAAAAAGGAAGTAAACCAGTAAGGTCCCCGGTTGACAGCTTGGCTATTTGGCCTATATTGCAAGCTTATCCTGACCGGAGGAATCCCCATGACAGGTGTTGAAAGAGCTTCACTTGAGAAAAGGGCAAAGGTCATCTCCTCCCTGGCCCATCCCTCCAGGCTTGTGATCGTGGAAGCCCTCGAGTCGGGGGAACAGACGGTGTCTGATCTGACAACGGTGGTGGGTTCGGATATCTCCACTGTATCCAGGCACCTGGGAGTTCTAAGGCAAGCCGGTATCGTTTCTTCCAGAAAAGAAGGCAACCGGGTGCTGTACAGGCTGGTGACACCATGCCTCACAAGGTTTTTCCAGTGTGTGGAACAGGTGATCGCCGATACATGCCGGGAGTGCGAATGAGTTTCAAAGACAGCTGGAAATCCCTTCTCCTTATGCTTGTCGTTTTCGCTGCAGCCTTTTACATGCCCCTGAGTTCAGAGAGGTTTCAAAGCGGAGTTACAGAATCGTTGCACCTTCTCCAGGAGTACGCAAGGGAGCATGTGATCCTGTGTCTCCTCCCGGCGCTGTTCATTGCCGGCGGCCTGGCGGTCTTCCTGAAAAAAGAAGCGGTGATGAAGTATCTGGGACCCCGGGCGAAGAAGGTGGTGGCCTACGGAGTCGCATCGGTTTCAGGAAGCATCCTGGCGGTGTGTTCCTGTACCGTTCTTCCGCTTTTCGCCGGCATCTACAAAATGGGCGCCGGCCTGGGTCCGGCATCGGCATTCCTCTACGCGGGGCCCGCCATCAATGTTCTGGCCATTATCCTGTCCGCCCGGGTGCTGGGTATCGAGATAGGTGTGGCCAGGGCGGTGGGCGCGGTGGTCTTCAGCGTAGTCATCGGCCTTCTGATGCACCTGATCTACAGAAGAGAAGAACAGGAACGAAGCGCGGGGTTCCAGTTCACCGAGGGGGATGATTCCCAGCCGCTGGTTCAGAGGGTCATCATCTTTGCCTCACTTGTCGGGCTTCTGATTTTTGCCAACTGGGGCTCTCCGGAGACCGCCACAGGCCTGTGGCATGGCGTCTGGTCGATGAAGTGGGTGATAAGCACCGTGTTCGCGGTGCTTATCGGAACCGCCTCGGTACTGTGGCTGGGTGTCAAGGCGTGGAAGATTGTTCTTGTGGCCGCGGTGGCAGCCGGAGCATCGCTTCTTGACGCCGGAGCACTTGCCGCCTTCGGTCTGGGAGTGGCGGCCTTCGCCTGGGCCCTCGCAACCAGCGAAGGCGAGGGAAGCAGGTGGGTGGAGGAAACATGGGGTTTCGCGAAGCTCATTCTCCCCCTGCTCTTCGTCGGAGTCATTGTTGCCGGCGCCCTTCTGGGAAGGCCCGGGCGCGAGGGATGGATTCCCTCGGAATGGGTTGAGGCGGCGGTTGGGGGGAACTCCATCGGGGCGAATCTGTTCGCTTCGGTGGCGGGTGCGTTCATGTACTTCGCCACACTTACCGAAATCCCTATAGTCCAGGGGCTTCTCGGCGCGGGAATGGGAAGGGGTCCTGCCCTTGCCCTGCTTCTGGCGGGCCCGGCCCTGTCCCTTCCAAACATGCTGGTAATCCGCACGGTTCTCGGAACGAAAAAAACCATAACCTTCGTATCGCTGGTGGTGCTGATGGCCACCATAAGCGGTGTGCTGTTCGGAATGATACCTTTGGAGGTTCAGCTATGAGAATACAGGTTCTGGGCACAGGCTGCCCCAAATGTAAAAAAATGGAGGAAATGGCCAGGCGCACAGCGGAGAGCCTGAATCTGGACTGCACCATAGAAAAAGTCTCCTCCATCAACGACATTGTGGCCATGGGCGTCATGTCCACCCCTGCCCTGGCTGTAGACGGTGTTGTGGTGCTGGCGGGCAGGCTTCCGGATGAAACGGAACTCCGGGAAATTCTGTCCCGATGAGGGGCCCGGCACTCATTCTCGCGGTGTGCCTTCTCGGGTCGGCCTGCAACCCTCGCGAAGAGGGAAACACCACAGTGGAGTCTTCCGGTCTGCCTTTACTGGTTGCCCTGGGCTCCGCTTCATGTGTTCCCTGCCGAATGATGCAGCCCGAGCTGGACAAGCTGAGGAACATGACCGAGGGATACCTGAATGTAGTATTCATCGATGTGAACCACGATCGATCCGCGGCTTCAAGATACCGGATACGACTGATCCCGACCCAGGTCTTCTACAGTCCGGAGGGTACCGAACTGGCGCGGCACGAGGGCTACTTCGACGCCGAAGGCATGCTTGGCGTCTATCAGGAAAAAGGATTCCTGCGGGATGTCGGGGGAAACTGATCCATGGGTTCCCTGATGAGCGCCCTTAACCAGTGGCTGTCCGGGTCGCCGTTTCTGGCGGTGGCCGCCTCGTTCACCTGGGGCATTCTCAGCATGATCCTCAGTCCCTGCCATTTGGTGAGCGTTCCCCTGGTGTTCGGATGCATCATGAGAAGCAGGGGCGGTAGCATCCAAAAGGGCCTTCCAATGAAGGTGGCGATTCTGTTCGCCCTTGGCATGACTGTTTCCATAGCAGTGATCGGCCTGGTCACCAACCTCCTCGGCAGACTCGCCGGGGATGTGGGTTCCACGGGGGAGATCATTCTGGCGGTGATTCTGATCGCGGTGGGTCTGTCAATAACCGGGCTTTTCCAGATACCGATTCCCGGGCTCAACATGAACGCCGTGGGGACCGGAACACCGGCACTGGTTCTGGGGCTGGTGTTCGGCGCCGCCCTGGGACCCTGCACCTTCGCCTTCATGGCTCCGGTTCTGGCGGTGATGTTTACCACGGAATCCTTCCGGACCGCAGTGTTCCTGGGAACGGCTTTCGCTGTCGGGCACGCCGGGGTGGTTCTTCTGATGGGAGCCTTCGCGGGTCGAATTCAGCGGGTTGTGGACTGGTCGGGCCAGAGCGCCTTCGCGAAGGGGCTCAGAACCGCTTCCGGGATTCTGGTGGTTCTCGGGGGGCTGTATCTTGTCGTAAAGGCGCTCTAGAGGCCCAACATCATCTTCACGACTCCGAAGTAGATCACTACACCGGTGATATCCACTACAGAGGTCAGGGCGGGGCTTGCGACAACAGCCGGGTCGAGTTTCAATCTGGACGCGCCCAGGGGGAGAACCGCTCCGGCCAGAGTTGATGACACCACTTGCAGGCCCAGGGCGATTCCTATGGCGGCACCGATCCGGTGCAGGGTGTACCCATCCGGAATCGAGGCCCCGGCCCCGAGAAAAATTACCCTCGCGTAGGCGAGAACCGCCAGAAGAAGGCCAAGCAACACCGAGACCTTCAGTTCCTTCCAAAGAATTCTTCCGATATCCCGATGGCTGACCTCCTTCAGCGCCAGAGCCCTGACCACCAGGGTGGCGGCCTGGCTGCCGGTGTTGCCCCCGGTGTCGGTAAGCATGGGAATGAAGGCGGCAAGGATCGCGAATTGCAGAAGAAGCCCCTCGAAACTCTGAATCACGAATCCGGAGATCAGCCCAAGAACCGCGAGACCGCTAACCCAGAAAACCCTGTTCCGGAAATGGGCCATGGGGCCGGTTTTCATATATGAAGAGGCCTCGTGGCTTCCGGCGATGGCCATGAACTTCTCCATGTCTTCGGTGTGCTCCTGGGTTATGATGTCAAGGGCGTCGTCGTGGGTGATGATCCCCACCAGGGCATCGGAGGAATCCACCACTGGAAGGGCTATCAGGTCGTACTTCTGTATCTTCCGGGCGGCGTCCTCCTGGTCGTCGTCCACACCGGCCACGATCGTGTCGTGATGCATTATCTCCCGAACCGTCAGGTTCCTCCGGGCAACGATCAGGTCTTTCAGGGATACGTAGCCCAGAAGCCTCCGGTTCTCGTCCACCACATAGGCAGAGTAAATGGTTTCCCGGTCCGGAGCTATCTCCCGAAGGCGCTCGATGGCCTGGTAGGCCGTAAGGTCAGGACGAAGTGCCGCATAGTCCGATGTCATAACCGCCCCGGCGGTTCCCTCCGCGTATGCGGTCAGCCTGCGGATGTCCTCCCGCTCCGCCTGGGCCATGGCGGGAAGAATCTCCTCGCGGCGCTCTTCGGGAAGGTTCTTGTATAGGTCCGCCCGGTCGTCAGGGGGCATGTCCGTCATGAGCCGGGCAACCTCCACCCGACCCATACAGCCTATCAACTCAACCTGGAAACCTTCATCCATGTGGGTGAAAACATCGGCCCTGAGTTCGCTCTCCAGGTGTCGAAGCACTTCCAGAGCCTCTTCGGGATCCAGATTCCCCAGAACCTCCGCGATGGTGGCGGGGTGGCTGTCGACGCACAGGGCGGCGGCGGAGGCGTGATCCCCGGCACTCAGAAATTTCTGAAGATCGTCTGCGTCGAGGGGCTTCACAACAGCTCACCTCCCTTCACCCGGGCTTAGCGCCTCCGGGCTCGGGGGGAGCCGGACGGCCCGTCAGGGCCTGATGGCGGCAAGCCCGAAGGCTGGAATTGTCAATGAATCCGGAAACGAACCGGTCGTCTTCCCCGCAGGAGGTTGACTGGAGTCTGTTTCGCTCATGATTCCCGTTACGGATTCCTCCCTTTCCTGAACCGGATTATTACGACTGAACCACGACCCTTGTCAAGAGCAGGCCCACAGGACGGGATCACTCTGCCTGAGACGCCGCGAAGCCCATCATGGCCGGAAGACCAGTGGCGGACGATGTTCCGGCCCAGGTGGCCAGGTAAGCGGCGCCAAGCTTTTCCATGTGTCGGTTCTCGTTGTCGAAGTAGTTCAGGTGAATCTGCTCCTCATCTATCACAGTGTCGAATACTCTCGCGGTGACATTGTCCCCGGCCTCACGGCATTTCGCAAGGAACCTGTTGTAGGCGGCAATGGTGTCCTCCTCGAGGCCCGAGTTGAACCCGAAGATTTCCTCCACCTCCTGTCCATGCCTGACCTTGGCAGACCTGTCCGTCATTGGTTCTCCGCCAAGTTCCTTTATCCGCTCCGCAAACATCTCCGCATGGCGCATCTCATCAATGGCGATGAGTTTCACCTTTCCCGCTGGAAGGCCGTAGTCCATGTCGTCCAGGCCGTAGTGCTGGTTCATGTACTGCACGATGGCGTGGAGTTCCATTGCCCTTGCCTCGTTCAGCATGTCAATGATTTCCTGCCTTGCCTTCAAATCAGTTGCCATGAGCATTTCCTTTCCACTTTCATTCATCGGAAACCGCGGTGCTGACATGAAACAGGGAAAACGGACCCTGACTGCGAGGCAGGGGAATCATTTCAACGGTGAAATGCCTCTCCAGACAGTCCATGAGATCGATGTCGGCCAGCATGTCTGTTCCAATCCCGATCAAACCCGGCATTCTCTCAAAGGTGGGACCCCGTACAAGCCTGGGGTTGTTCGCCAGAAGATGAAACTCGGCTCCCCACTGCTGAACCAGGGAATCGGTGTTCTGCAGAAGGTACGACACCATGTCCGTGTGTTCGGTGTAGATGAACCATTCCTCGGCAAACCTTTGCTGGTGGGGGTGAATGACGACAAGATCTGAGAAACCCTCATCCTCAAGGTGATAGAGAACACCCATGGTGGAAAAGTTGTCGAGGAAAAGCACGAGCCTTCCGTTTCCAAGGGAAGCCCCTGTTCCGGCAACAAGGGCGGCTTCCCGGAAATCCCTGTCATAGGTGCAGCGCTGTGGCATTGTAGACCTGAGAACGAAGGGAACGCAGAGAACAAGAGAAAGGGCGGGAATCGCCCCGCGAAGCAGCCTGCGAAGCGCCCCGGAACCATCAAGACCGGCGGCGACCAGAGCGGCGAAAACCGGATATGCCAGGGAGAAGTGCCTGGCTCCCGGGCGAAGGTAACTCAGCGGAAGAAGAACAAATGCCAGGATAAGAATCGCACCGGGCCCAACTGTTTTTCTTCCGAGCCATGCCGAAACCACCGACAGAATGAAAAGCAGCAGGCCCGCCCCTGCCCAGGGCGAGAAGCTCTTCACAGAGAAAAGGTCGAAACGAAACGCGGCGGTTCCGGAAGAAAAACGAAGCAGCGTGCCCAGCATGGAAAACGGTGCGCCCAGAACTCTCTGTGCGGGACTGGCCAGCTGGAACAGCTCGAAATCCGCACTTTCACCGAAGGGATCGAAACGGTGAACCTGCCTTCCCATGTTGTGAACCCAGGGGGAGAATGCCAGAAGCGTAAGAAGAAGCAGAATAATCGACTCCCGTTTTCTGCCGCCGCGGAAGAGAACAACGCAGGCCGCCGCTACCCCCGGCCACGCGAAATGATGGGTCCAGACCCCAGCCACACAGAAGAACAGAAGCAGCAGAAAACCCCTTCGGGAAAAGCCCTCGGAAAGGCGTCGCAGGGAGATCAGGATTCCCATGCCGGCAGCGGCCATCAGTCCGTACATTCTCAGTTCCACCGCCAGGTGCAGCAGGAATGGGCTGGCCCCGAGAACAAGAAAACCATGGCGGGGGAAATGCCGGCGGCCCATCCATACCAGAAAGCCCACCGGAAGGAAGGCGAATACACGCAACGCGGCCAGGCTGTTACCGAACGCCCTTGTCCAGAGCCATAAGAGCACATGATAACCGGGTACGTGAATCTCAAGGGACATGGTTCGTATCAGGTTGCCGAATGAACCGCCGGCCAGGGTGACGGTAAGGGCTTCATCGCCGGTGAGGCTCCGGGAGAAGGAAAGGCCGGCGAGAACCGCAAGAGACAGCACGGAAAGAATCCACTTGAGACTGGTCGCCTGCTTGACGGTCATTCAGATCCATGCCTTTCCCAATTGATGCGGAAACCCCGTGCCGGGGGCGGCACGGGGTATCGGCTATTTAAGCCTGCCCAGGGTGGAGAACAGGCCCCACAAACCCGCCACGCCCACCACCAGATAGACTATTCTGGCGATGTCGAAACCCATGGTGAGGATACCCATCAACAGGTCCTTCTCGAAAATGCCCACAAGACCCCAGTTGATTCCGCCTATCACCAGCAGAACCAGAGCTATCTTGTCGATGAAACACGCTTTTTTACAAGCCATCCTGCGCCCTCCTTTTCAGTTTGCCCAACACTGCAACTATATGAAACAACTATGACACACCAAGTACATCAAGATTGGCCTTCAGCGCCGACCCCGCGAGAAGATCCTCCATCGCCCCGGCCAGGTGTTCCCGGTCAAGACCGGGAACAAGCTTTCTATCAAGTACTTCCCTAAGAAGAGCGGTGTTCTGCATCCTGGAATCCGGCAGATCGCCGCGGAACACCCTGAACGCTCGTGCGCCCCGAAGCGAGCAGGCCTCCAGGAGCACCTCCTGCGAAACTTCCGGCTGGGAACCGTTCCTCACCGCAAAGGGCTGCCAGACCGCGTCGTACCATGCAAGCGCTCCGCCCTGTTTCAGATAGCCGCCAACGGCCCTGAGGGCTTCGTGGCGTTCCAGAGCCAGAACGAGATCAGCCTCGCCCTGGCTGATCAGGGGCGAAAACTCACCGGCACCGGTTCGAATCTGCGAGACCACCACTCCGCCGCGCTGGGCGAGGCCGTGTGTGTCAACGCCCCTCACCTCCATTCCGGCTCTTGAAAGAGCCCTGAGAAGAACCTCGCTGAGCAGGCCTATGCCCTGGCCTCCCACTCCTGTCATGTGGATGTTCATCGGGCTTCCTCCTTCCGGACCGGGGCATCAATGGCATCCGACGGGCAGGTCTGCATGCAGGAACCGTCGCCTATGCACAGATCATTGCTGGTGGACACCGAGCCGTCCTCCGGGCTTCGGCGGAAGGATGGGCAACCGAACCTGTCGATGCATTCCCGGGCCAGGGTGCAGCGGTCCCGGGAAACCTCAACATGCCTGGAAACGAAGTTCGGTTTTCTGCGTTGTTCCCTGGCAAACTTGAGCATGCAGGGATGCCGGGCAATCACAACGCTTAACCCCTCAGCCTCAAGCGCTTTCTCCACCGCGCCGGTCAGGGCTTTCTGGTTGTATGTGTCAACCTCGGCAATGTTCTCAACCCCGAGGCCCTCCAGCACACTGCGGATCGGAATGCGTTCCGTGGGCTCGTTGAAGTTTTTTCCGGTTCCGGGGTGATTCTGATGGCCGGTCATCGCGGTGGTTCCGTTCTCCATCACGATCAGGGTCAGCCGGTGCCTGTTGAAGAGGGCGTTGATCACCCCGGGGATTCCGGCGTGAAAGAAGGTGGAGTCTCCCAGGAAGGCAACAACCCTTCTCTCCGTGTTGAAGAGGGAGAGCCCCTGACCTATTCCGGTGGAAGCCCCCATGGACATCAGAAGCTCGCCGATTTCATGGGGGGGCAGATACCCCAGGGTGTGGCAGCCGATGTCCGCCACGGTGATGTCCCTATTCCGAAGGGCCTTCTTGATGGCGAAGAAAGCGCTTCTATGCCCGCATCCCGGACACATCTGGGGAAACCTCGGTGGTGCCGGCGGCGTCTCCTTCAACGGGACCGCGGCATGAACCATGTCCGGCCAGTAGCGGTGAATGATTTCCCTCACCCTGCCGGGGGTGTACTCGCCGATCCAGTCCTCCGCGCACTCCTTGCCGGTTACCCTGGTTTTCAGGCCGTGATCGAAACACAGGGCCTTGATCCTCTGCTCCATGAAATCATCCAGCTCCTCGATTATCATCACCTCCCGGTGGGCTCGCAGGAACTCCAGCAGCGGGTGTTCATGGAGCGGGTACACCATGCCGAGCTTGAGGATGTCCGGCGGAAACTCAACCCCGGACAGCGCGTCGAGAACCGAAAGATATGGAAGACCTGCGGTGATGATTCCCCTGCCCGGGTTTCCCGAATCGTGCAGCCGGTGAAGATCAGGAGTTTCCAGCAAAGCAAGGCGATTCAGGGCCCTTCTTTTCATGGTGGCCACCATGGCCCCTATGGGAATGTAAACTCCGCCCTCACCGGAGAACCCCGGCGTATCGTCAGGCGTCGGCGCTTCCCATCCCTTGAAGCTGACCATCTCCTTGGCGTGACACACATGGGTGGTCAGCCGGAGCATCACCGCCATGCGATGGCGTCTGGCAAGGGAGACCGCTTCAAGAAGAAAATGGTAGGCTTCCGAAGGCGATGCCGGCTCGAGAACCGGAGTATAGCTCATCCGGGCCAGATGCCGGTTGTCCTGTTCGTTCTGTGACGAGTGGGCGCCGGGGTCATCCCCAACAATCACCACCATGCCTCCGGGAATGTCCATGTGGTTCAACTGCACAAAGGTGTCCGCCGCCACATTGAGACCCACGCTTTTAAAGAAAACCACCGCGGGCCTTCCATTCACCGCGGCTCCGTAGGCCACCTCCGTAGCCACCTTCTCGTTCACGCAGAACTCGAAGTGAAATGGGCGCTTTTCCGCAGGGATGCCGGAGATGGCCGTGGCTATCTCCGGGGTGGGCGAGCCGGGGTATGATGTGACCACCCGGATCCCCGCCTCGATCATACCCCGGACAAGGGCTGTGTTGCCCATCACAAGTTCACTGAAGGGCTCTCTTTCCAGAAGCATCTCTCCCATGCTTTTCATCGAATCACCTTTCTCCCAGAAGAGAACGGATTTTTCAAACTCCAAGAGATTATGCATCATCAGGATGTGGATGCAAAGCACCCGGGGCGGCGGATTTCGCATTCCCGGACCGCAATGCTTATTTTTCCGTGTTGTTTTCACCACAGGACCGGAGCGCGCAATGCACCTTTCCGATGCCAGATTCGTGCTGGAGTTCGCGGTGATTGTCATGGCGGCAAAGCTGGCCGGCAGGTTCACCAGCGGAGTTCTGAAACAACCGGCGGTTATCGGTGAAATGCTGGTTGGAATCCTGATCGGGCCCTACGCACTGGGGGGCCTTTCCGTCTTTTCCCTGGGTCCGGTCTTCGCCACCGGGGCCGACGGCATCTTTCACGAAGGTCTTCTCCACGGCATCACCATCGCCGGAATAGTAACACTGCTTTTCACAGCAGGTCTCGAGACGGATCTCAGGGGCTTCATGCGTTTTGCTCCCAGAGGCCTCGGTGTTGGCGCGGGGGGCGCTGTCGTCGGCTTTGCCGGCGGTGCCCTTGCGGTTGTGGCCGCCGGAGGCGGCATGGGATTTCACGACCCCAGGGTGCTGGCTTTCGGAGCCGTGGCCTCCGCCACTTCAATCTCCCTGGCGGCCAGGCTTCTCTACGACATGAAGAAACTCAATTCGCCGGAGGGTTCGGTGACCCTCTCCGCCGCGGTGATCGACGATGTAATCGGCCTGATTATTCTGGCGGTGGTCATCAGCATACCAGGCGGCGGAACCGGCCTTGGAAGCATTGCAGTCATAGCCTTGAAGGGCTTCGGTTTCTTCGCGGTTCTTCTGGCCCTTGGCCTGCTGCTTCAAAAAAAGATACTGCAGCTTATGGGCAGAATCGGAGATGATTCGGCCCAGGCGGCTTTCGCTCTGGCCATGGGTCTTTTCGCCGCGGGTCTCGCGGAGTACTTCGGGCTGGCGATGGTGGTCGGGGCTTACGTAATGGGCCTTGCTCTGTCCGGCACCCGGGCTGCCAGAAGAATCAGTGAAAAACTCATAACCGTGAAGGAACTCCTGGTGCCGGTGTTCTTCTGCGTAACCGGCATGATGGTGGACATCCGCTCCCTGGGCACAGTACTGGTGTTCGGGCTGGTTTTTACCGCCATGTGCGTCGCAGGCAAGTTTCTGGGCTGCTACCTTCCCTCCAGGGCTTTCCGGTTGAGCGCCAGGCAGTCGACGGCGGTGGGACTTGGAATGCTGCCCAGGCTTGAGGTCGGGCTTGTGGCGGCCAGCATGGCAATGCTGAACGGACTGATAGACCCGCAGGACATGGGGGTGGTGATGATAATGATCGTGATAACAGCGGTAATGACCCCACCCCTGCTCACAATTGCCATGGGGGGCGCGAACCGGCCTAACCGTTGAACAGATTGACCGTGGGGAAACAGGCGTCGGTGGTGAGGTTCACACCAAGCCTGCGAAGCCCCTCCTCGTCCCCCGGAGCGGGAATGCAGGTGAGATGAACCTCGGTTCCCCTGAGTTCGGGAAGGCACCCCAGAGCCTCAAGGGTGGCGGGGCTGGCGGTGGCGCTGATTCCAAGGGCAATTAGAACCTCGTCGAGGGTAAGGCATGTCGCGGCGCTTCCAAGGGTTTCCTTAAGCCTTCGGATGGAGCCGATGGTTTCCGGGGTGAGCAGATGAATTCGCTCGGGAATGCCGGCCGACTCCTTGATGGCGTTTATGACCACAGCCGAAGACGCGGTCATCAGTTCTGAGTTCTTCCCGGTGAGAATCATTCCGTTATGGAGTTCAAGAGCGGCTCCGGTTCTGGGAAAACCCTTCGCATCCTCACCGCCCGCGGCTCTCGCCGGGCCAACAACATTGCGGTACTCGGGTGTCAGCCCGTGGTCGTTCAGAAGCAGCTCGACCTTCTGAAGGGTCTTCTCCTCCACGAGACCCATCACGTATTCGCAGCGGTAGCGGAAGTACCTTCGCACCATCTCCTGCCTGGCGGCCTCCCGGACCGCTTCGTCATTCACGATGCCGGCTCCCAGACGGTTGACGCCCATGTCCGTAGGTGACGCGTACATGGATCCGGTTCCGGTTATCCGCTCCAGTATTCTCCTGAGCAGGGGGAATGCCTCCACATCCCGGTTGTAGTTCACCACCGGGATGCCGTAGGCTTCAAGGTGGTAGGGGTCGATCAGGTTGATGTCGCCCAGTTCCGCGGTTGCCGCCTCATAGGCGGCGTTCACGGGATGATTCAGGGGAAGGTTGAATACCGGAAAAGTCTCGAACTTGGCGTAACCCGAGTCCAGGCCCCGGCGATGATCGTGGTAGAGCTGGGAAAAACAGGTGGCCAGCTTGCCGCTTCCCGGCCCGGGCCCCGTAACCACCACCAGTGGCTTCGCGGCCTCGATGTAGCCGTTTCTCCCGTATCCCTCAGGGCTCACCACCACATCAATATCCGTGGGGTAACCCCGGGTGTATGGGTGCATGTGAACCTGAACTCCGCTGCGCTCCAGGCGTTTGCGGAAGATGTCCGCCGCGGGTTGCCCGGCGTACCGGGTTATCACCACTCCGCACACTGAAAGATCCCTTTTCCGAAGGTCGTCGATCAGCCTCATTGCGTCGGCGTCGTAACTGATTCCGAAATCCCCCCTGATCTTCCGCTTCTCGATGTCGCCGGCGTAGATGCACAGGATGATCTCTGCCCTGTCCCGCAGCTCCTGAAGAAGCCGGATCTTCACATTCGGGTCGTATCCTGGTAAAACCCTGGCAGCGTGAAAGTCGTACATCAGCTTTCCGCCGAACTCGAGGTACAGCCTTCCCGAGAACCGCTCAAGCCGCCGCGCAATGGCATCGGTCTGATCGGAAAGGTACTTGTCGCTGTCAAAACCTTGGGTTTTCCGCATTCGGGAAATATAGGCCTCCAAAAACCCTCAGAACATGGTTCAACAAGAGCGCATCGGTCTTAACCGTGCTCGGAGAGCAATGCCTTACCCGCAACTGCTGGATCAGGACATCCACCGGTTCACCACGCTCAACAGGAGACAAGCGGAAGAGCCGGAGAAGGAGCGGAAAAGCCTTACCAAGTCAAGAGCCTGTCTTATCTGCCAGTCCGGCCTCAGCTCCGCTTCCAGCAGAGCCGAAAAAGACTCATCATCAAGGCATGTTGATCGAATAAACTTCTTCACCCAGCCAGTGAAAACGGAATGTGCCTTTAACTGACCAACCCGCGCTTCTTTAACTCCGACTCGTACTTCCCGGAATCAAACCCCAACATACCAACCAGCTTACATATACTCTGCCTAACATTGCATTTCACTATCTTATGTATACATTTGTATACCTATCCCCGTCAACCCCCTCACCCATTGACACAACACAACTCATACAGCATCATTAAATTCAATGTACCCAAAGAGCTTACATAGACCTATACACAATCATTGTTGGGCAAACATATGGTAGAACTTCATATCCTAATCCAGATGAGGAGAAGCGGCACTAGAAACAGGTATGTATTGGGAGGATACTGAATGGGACGACCAGCACACTTTCCAGATTCGATTGAACCAAATGTAGTTTGGAATGAGGCTGAACCGACTGATGTAATATCAGCCCTTGGATCACAGCAGCCACGTTCAATGATCCGAAGAAGGATTCAATATCGTGGTACTACTGATGTGGAAACATATCTTACCTGGGCGCGACTAGAGTTGGAGCAAGCCGAGCGAAATCAATCAGAGACAAAGCGCCACGCAACTCAGGCAATAGGACACGCGAAGCGTGCATTGGATTGTCTTTTTGATGCATACATCAGGCGAGATTGGCTCGACTCCAAACTTCGACCACGAGCAATGTTCTCCGAAAAGCTTGATTTGCTTAAGCGTCGTCCCAATTTTCGTGTACCCTGGAGACTTATTCCGAATATCATTGCTGCCCCGCGAGACCAAGCTGAACACGCATTTATTTTACCTTCGGTGGAGGAGGTTGGTATAGCAGTAGAAGCTACTGAGAGCGTAGTGTCAGCACTGATTTCACATAGCGACCCACTTGTTGGACCAGCGTTTTGTGGTACTCTCCTTGGTGGATCTTCATGGTCAAAGGGTGAAGTGCACCATTACTTCAGTGGCTTTTCTGGTCCTTTTGCTATCACGTGGATTGGTTCTGATGGAATCAGCCGCGTTGGGTCTGGAATTGCTTTGGACAGAGAAAACGCAGAAGTACTATACTGTCAGATCGTAGACATGACCGAAGTGGAACACTTCGAGTTATTAACCTGGTGGGATAGCCATGAACTAGGCAGCTATAGCATAGAAAGCGAAGAAAGCCTACGAGTACGGTTACGTCTTGCACACCTTGATGTGCCAGAGTAGTGAAATGAAGGAAGATATTCAACCGAGGTTTCGCACCTGACGGCATCTGCAGATAGTTTAACTGCTCGCAGAGATTCGAGTTTGTGGATAAAACCCAAGGCATTGAGCTAATGGCTTATCTAGGAGGAGCAGTATTGTGGAATACAAGATTGAGGAGCAATATGATAGTATGATCCGGGCATATGAAAACCTTCGTATTCTTGCAACCAATATAGGTAAAACAGCTGTAATTGGAGACCGCACGGCTGTAGATGCAACAACATCGTTCTTCATGAACTGTTATCATTTTAAGGATTGGCTGAAAAAGGATTCGAGAATTCAATGCCCAAAGAATGTAGAGGATTTTATAAGCAATAGTTATGCTTTATCGATCGCAGCAGACCTATGCAATTCTTTCAAACATGCAGGGATAAAGAGTGACCCCAGATCTGGTAAGCCACTAGAGAAGATAAACATGGCATATAGCCTTGATATCCCATTAGGTTCTGATCCTGCATATATCCAGTTTAGTCGCAATCCCTCGGATGGTGACACAATAACAATATCTCAAAGTATCCGAGCTGGGGGACCAGTGGCCACAGCCAAGGTTGTATTTACCCTTGGCGGGATTAGCTATGATGCTATTGAAGTTGCAGATGAGTGTGTCAGGCAGTGGAACTCCTTTTTGGAATCAAGAGGGATATCGGTTGCTCTAGACTAGACAGAATGCCCAACAAATGCATGAACCAGCCACACATGCATAGCTATGAGCCATAGTAACATCTGTGCTGGTTATGCAAACGTTATGCAGGAAAAAGAAAGAAGAAATACTTGGCTGAAGCTGTCATTTTTGACTTTGACGGAACCATGACTGACTTCGAAAACACAGATACAGAATGCCTCAAGCTGATTCTTAAGCAAACCGGGGCAGAGGCTAATGCTGATTCATTCGTTACCCGAGCAGTCGATCACATTATCCGTTTCCACGATCTTGTTGAATCAGATGAAATAGATCCTTTGACACTACACCAGTACAGACTATCCAAAACATTCCAAGACTTCGGTATTCCTTGGGATTATTCCTATGTTGACACCTACAAAGAGCTCCTTCTTGAAAGAACGATGCCTTATCCAGGGATCGAGCATATTCTTAAGAGCCTTGCGGGTAAAGTGAAACTCGGAATGCTGACCAATGCATACGACCCTGTTTTACAGATAAAAAGAATCCGAGCAACTGGATTGGCTGACTACTTCAACGAGATCCAAATCTCCGGAGAAGAAAAGTATTCGAAACCAGACCCTAGAGCATTCAAGATAATTGCTGGCAAACTTGGTGTTGATCCCAAGAAATGTATATTCATCGGAGACTCAAAGAAATACGATATTGAAGGTGCGCGTGCTGCTGGGATGATGGCAATTCATATGAACCCGACCTCTGATAAAGCTAAGCATTCCTCAGCAATGAGTATTGACCAAGTTAGCTTGAAGCTGGGAGAAATGATTGCATAACCAACGCATGAACCAGACGCTTGTAGGACAGTAGGTTAGAGTCACAGCGCTGGTTACGCGCATTGTTAACCGTAGAAAGAGAAACCGTATTGGCTAATCTGATCGTAATAGGAACACAGCACGAGCTTCACCTGACCGATCCGATTTTCAATCTTGAGAAACTGGTCGAGCTTATACATTCAACAAAACCGGACATTATTTGTGCCGAGGTAAGCCCAGAACAGTTATCCGGAGAAACCACATGCAACTCAAAGCCGGAATACCCGAAGGCGATCCTTCCTTATGCATATGAAAACGGAATTGAAGTAATCCCAATCCAACCATCTACAAAAGAAGGTTACAGACAAGAAGAAAGAAACCAAAAGGTCATGGAGATGATTAAATCCGATCCAGAATCCCTGACCAAATGGAAACTCTGGGAGAAATTATTCGATGCCGCATCTGAAACTAAATCTCCATCGCTACATTCACTTCAATCAAGAGCATACGATCATTGGATGGAGATAGCCTGGGAGAAGTACCAGGCAAAGCTCTTTCCGGAATACTGGGATGTCAAAGAAATCTGGAATAAAGAATTTCTCGTTCGGATTCTGAAAGCGATAGAAGCAAACAAGAATAAGAGAATAACGGTCACTGTAGGCATCAAGCATAAACATTGGTTAAACAATAGGTTAGTCAAAGAGGCTAATGTTACGCTTGAGCATATTGAGGACTACATTGATACAGAAGACAATGTTCGGTTAACCACTGAATGCAGTAGAACTGCGTCAGGGGTAGCAAAAGTGGAGCTATCGCAGTCTACTGATTCAGATTGTTAAAGATAATGGCATAGTTGGACCGAAATTATCTGGTTTGCAGAAAGCGTGTCAAAGCAACAGAAATCAAAATGGAAGCCAAAGGACATGCGATTTGTCGCATTTCTTGATATCCTAGGATTCAAAGATCTTGTTCTAAGAAGTACCCATGACCATGTCTATAATCTTCTTCACCAGATTTCAATCACGAAGAAGAAATTGGAACACTTAATCAATGACGATGAAGAGTTCGAACTTTCGGGGGACGCAGGAATCAACATTGTCCGATTTTCTGATTCAATTGGGGTCTTCTCCAAAAAGGATGACTTAGACAATTTCAAGATGTTTTCTGAGAGCGTTAATTTTATTTTTGCCTCAGCGATCCTACAGAATATTCCATTGAAGGGTGGTATGGCATATGGAGAGATAACCCTGAATCAAACAGAACAGATATGTTTCGGCCAACCTATAATTGATGCCTATCTTATAGAAGAAGAAGTAGGATACTTCGGAGTTGTAGCACACAATAGCATCGATGCATACATTGATTTTCATTCAGAGATCCCTGACGCTTTGCTGTCATCACATTACTTTTCCGTTGCTACCCCACTGAAGACTGGATTGATCTATCACAGAAATGCACATTGGTTTAATACACTTGTACGACTTGAGAAGCCAAAAGATGGCAAATCATATGTTGAGAGTGTAGTAAGAAAGTTTAGAAACACCGTTAGTGGAACACCAAGGAGATATGTTGACAGGACTCTGGATGTCTTGAAGAATACTGAAATTGATAAGAATTTGTTAGCAGTATACAGCGACTAGGAAGTAAAAATCATCTTGAACCAACGCATGAACCAGACGCTTGTAAGGGAGTTGGTTAGGTTCACAGCGCTGGTTATGCGTATTGTTCACAAGGAATAGACGAAACACTGATGCTTAGCTTTGGGGGAATTGAGAGAAACCATGTCTAATAAGATTGACTTGTTTTACTATGGGGATGTGGGAAGCTACGATACAGGCAATCCGTATTTCGCTTTCAGGCGGAGCCTGGTTCCAGAAATCCTGTTTTTGATTGCGTCCTATGGTAAGTATGAGCTTTCTGCTAGTGAGATTTCCCGTAAGCTGGCTGTATCTCAAGAGGACATCGTTCCAGGTCTTGCGGGTATTGAGAAGCTGGGAATGGTTACAAAGCAGGATGAGAAGTATACAGTTGCATTCCCTGTGATACTGGAAAAAGATGTACCCATCATGAACAGGCTGAGTAACTCAATTGCTAAACCTCTAGCAAAAAAAATGGCGTCTCAAAGTAGAGAGATCGAGGAACTCGCTTCAGAACTCTCTTGTGCAGGTAAGTTCGACCTGCCAAGGATTCTATATCATGTGATTGGATGCGACTTCTTAGATGGTTCAGCGATGGTAGAGCTTGGGTACCGAAACCTGATTCGAACTAGCAAGAAGCAATATAACTCTCGAGATTACATCCTGTTTGGATATGAGGAAAACGATGTTGTTAGTGAAACGAATGATAGACTCCTTTGCAGTCGTAATCGAGCTGGACAGGGAACTATTGCATTCGTCAGCTTCGGGGATTGTAACGGCAATAGGAATGATCTTTTCAGGTTCATTAAACAGGCTACAACTAAACTTGGAAATGTCAGCACTAGTGAGGAACTGAACTGCTCCTATCTTCGTCTATATGAGAATCAAGTTAAGGACTTGTTAACCGCCTGCTCAGACCTTGTCTCCAAGATTCTTTCCTCTCCCTTAGCACTTTCTTCCTTAAACGCTGAGGAATCTGCAATTGCTGACTTCTTGAGAAAACTGAGTTACATCAGTGTTAATGCACAGGATTTGCTTGATATAACTGTTCCCGTTTTTCGAGAGTCTGATAATAGGATCATTCTTGATTTATCTAACTTCCTCATGGAACTGATTGAGGGTGAAATTGCTGAGGGTTTTAACAGAATCGGAGAGAAAGCATCTGATTTGTCCGCAGTCAGACATGGAATTGATGACAAGGAAATCGCTAACGATCTTTGGCATCATGTCTTAGGAAAGGTGAATGAGCTGCTTATCGGAGAAGGGATGATCGCGAATCCTAAGTTCCGATCAGGAGAAGGTCGATATCTCCAGGCTATTTATGCAGGAAGCGAAAAAGGATAGAAAGTCTCATAGTAACAGAATCGATTGTGAACCACAGCATGAACCAGACGCTTACAAGGATGTGAAGTCGATGTAACAGAGCTGGTTACGCTGATTGTTCTGCCTAAAAAGAAACGCGTATACCTTGGGAAGTCGCCTTGCAATCTATAACACAATGTGATATATTTTCTCATGGATAAGCTTGTAACCAAATGGTTCATGAGATGGGCAAGGAGAACTGATTTGTCCGACGTGGCACTCAAAGAAGCCCTTGTGAATCTTGAAAAAGGGCTGTCGGCCGCTGACCTTGGAAAGAGCCTTTACAAGGTCAGGGTGAAACGAGAAGGCCAGGGAAAACGCTCTGGGTACAGGACCATCGTGGTCTACAGAGAGAAGAAACGAGCAATCTTCCTGTATGGGTTTGCGAAGAATGAGAAGGAAAACTTGACCAGTAAAGAACTCGATTACTTCCAGAAACTGGGTAACGACCTTCTGAAGCTGAGTCGATCTAAAATAGAGATAGCAATCAAGGACAATGTATTGTTCGACTTGGAGGATGTAAAATGAGAAAGGCAATGAGAGAAGCAATCGGTGAGACTGTACAGGATATGCTTAACTCTGATCTGCCTGTCTCCTTCACAAAAAGGGATTTCGACGAACTCGGGATTGATTTTGCAGATGTAACAATAACTCCTGAAGAGATCCAGGCAATCAGGGCAAGAACTAAACTGAGTCAAGCTGTTTTCGCCAGGCTTCTCAATGTATCGCTCTCTTCAGTAAGACAGTGGGAGCAGGGCAAGAGAGAACCAAGTGGCTCAACCAAGGTACTCTTAGACCTACTGAATAAGTCTCCTCACATTCTTGATTACAGAATCATGGCCTGATATAATCTCATATCAAAGCAGAACCACTGAATGCAGCAGAACTGCAGCAGAGCATGAGAGTCGAGTTTTCACAGTCTGCTGATTCAGATTGTTATGTCTTCAAGAACGAATCCAAGATCTCAGGTCGATTCTAAGAAATGCCATCCAACTCAAGCTGATTCACAAAACCGATCAAGACTAATTCGCGATAGGTGCCGCGTGCAGTTTAAGACCAAGCGCATGTACAACTTTGAGAATGGTATCAAACCCAGGGGTACGATCACCTGATAGAGCTTTATACAGACTCTCTCGGGAAAGACCGGCATCACGAGCAACCTGGGTCATACCTTTTGCCCTAGCGATATTGCCGAGTGCTTTAGCAACAAATGCAGCATCTCCATCGGATTCCTCAATGCAAGCTTCAAGATAGGCAGCCATTTCCTCAGGTGTTGTGAGATACTCAGCTACATCGTAACGAGTTGTTTTTGTCTTACCCATTTATCCTTCTCCTATAGTTCACGTGCAAGGCGCAAAGCCCTTTCTATATCACGCTTCTGGGTTCTCTTATCTCCTCCTGCAAGAAGAACTATCAACTGTTTTCCCTGCCATGTATAGTACACCCTATATCCGGGGCCATACGTAATGCGCATTTCCGATACTCCTTCCCCGACAGGTTCTACATCTCCAGCATTTCCATCCGCTAGCCGGTCAATTCGAGCCTGAATTCGAGCCCGAGCACGAATGTCCCGAAGACCACGTATCCATTTGGTGAAGTAGTCGGTTTGGCGTATTTCTACCATGGCCAGAATGTAGCCAAAGGGCTACACATTGTCAAGGCATAATTGACACATACTGGGGGACATCTTGATTCCACACCAGTCGATCTCAATCAGAAACTGGGAAAATAGTAGTCGTCAGTAATCAGCAGATCTTTGAGCAGTACAACGCCTGCGAGGATTATCAGCAAGTACGAGTATACCGAGCAAACAGATTTACCCGGGCAAAAATGCTCACAGGTCATGCTGATTCATCATATTGTGCCTGAGAGGCCGGGTAATTATCATCTATCCAATAGGTAAGGTTAATCATCCGGGCAATCCCGGACATAACCATCGAATGCAGCAGAACTGCACCAATGGGTCAGAGTCAGACCTTCGGAGTCTGCTGATTCGAAGCGTTATGGCAAAGAATGGAATCCGCTAATATTGACAAAAGCCCATACGAATAGCAATATATACTCATGAGTAGGAAAACGGATTTCCAATGGGATCCAGAGAAAGACAAAGCAAATCAAGACAAACATGGTGTCTCATTCGTTCTGGCTCAATTTGCTTTTCTTGATCCCCAAAGGATAATCCTGGAAGATCTATCGCATAGTGCCGATGAGAACCGTTACTACTGCATAGGTCGAGTTGCCGAGGGTATCTTGACTGTTCGGTTCGTGTACCGAAACAAGCAGATCAGAATCTTCGGAGCAGGATATTGGCGAAAGGGCAAGAAGATATATGAAAAAGAAAATCGAATACACTGACGAACCTATGGGCAAGGTGAGGCGAGTCGAAGATTTCCTTCCTTCTCCAACTGAACTTGCATTGAAGGATGAGACAGTCAAGGTAACCATCTCATTAACAAAGAGAAGTATTGAATTCTTCAAGAAAGAAGCAGAAATGCACGATACTCAATACCAGAAGATGATCCGAACTCTCCTGGATGAGTATGCAAAGCATCATAACGAAGCCATAACCACTGCATGAACCAGGCGCTTGCAAGGCAATAGGTTATGTTTACAGCGCTGGTTACGCAGATTGTTAGCACACAGAAAGGGTTGACGAACAGTATCAATATTGGTACTATATTCAATGGCGAAGATTGATCAGCTTGTAGAAGCAATGCGGAGGAATCCCAAGGATGTTTCTTTCCTGGATTTGCTTTGTGTTTGTAGGCACTACTTCGGGGAACCGAGGCAATCGAAATCAAGCCATGTTGTTTTCAAGATGCCATGGCAAGGTGATCCGAGGGTTAACATCCAGAACAACAATGGTAGGGCAAAACTCTACCAGGTTAAGCAGGTTCTCTGCGCCATAGAGAGGTTGAGCGAGACAGATGTCACTGAAAAATGATCTTTACACATACAGGGTAACATGGTCTGAAGAAGACAAGGAGTATCTTGCACTTTGCACTGAATTCCCAAGCCTAAGTTGGCTCGCTGAAAGCCAGGAACTTGCACTTAAAGGCATCCGCGAACTGGTCTCAGATACCATCAAAGATATGAAAGCAAACAAAGAGTCAATACCAACTCCATTTTCTGTCAGGAAGTACAGTGGCAAATTCATGGTTCGAATTCCGCCGGAATTGCATAAAAGACTTGCTGAACTTGCGGCAGAGGAAGGTGTAAGTATCAATAGACTGGTAAGCGCAAGATTGGCAAAATAGAGGGGTGCTAACAACCAAATTCAGCAGAACTGCGCCAGTGGGTATTGAAACTCAGGAATTCGCACTCAGCTGATTTGGGATGTTTACCCTTGACGAAACCGAAGGTATGACCGATGGTATTACCAGAGGTGAAGCTATGAGAACTTCGAAAATCGCCATAAGCCTCAGCGAGACGATGCTGAAGCAACTGGATGATCTCGTATCGGAAGCACGGTATCCCAGCCGGAGCGGAGCCATTCAGGAAGCTGTACAAGACCTTTTGGAAAGAACATCAGGATCCCGACTGGCTCGCGAGTGCTCCAAGCTCGATCCCGAGCAGGAAGTGGCCATCGCTGAAGAAGGCATGAGCTATGAAAAAGGATCATGGCCGCAATACTGAGGGGCGATGTCATCTGGGCGGATCTGAACCCGAGCATCGGACATGAGCAGTCCG
>Ga0334895_1001239_pt1 | contig 27084 bp, 14 predicted proteins | sample GraSluR3_MG_7_FD_207229 | JGI IMG/M metagenome (GOLD analysis project Ga0334895, IMG submission 207229) | Sludge microbial communities from methane-producing bioreactor in Wageningen University, Netherlands - Granular Sludge_31_05-R3 | ecosystem: Engineered > Bioreactor > Anaerobic >... | reverse complement strand
TAAAAAAGCCAAAAGCAAATAATCAACCAAGCGCCCCTCCTTTGACCGGATTGTTATCATCACATCGCTAAGTTCCTTTTATGATTTTATTATACGTCCCGAATTGTCTGCTGTGCAGACAGCAGTTTTTTCTTATTTATGTTCCCTGGTGATTTCTTAACTTCAATTAAATCGGCAAGTTATTCACAATCGACAGCTTGTATTGTTCCCTCTCTTTGAACCTTCCTGTCTGAAGACTGAGAAAATATAATAATGCAGAAAACACCCGTCCGTCCTTTTCATACAGATCCATATGAAAGAGTTATACGGCCCGGAAGATCAGAAATATTCAATCCGGAGCCCATTCTCATACCCTTTTCGCGGGAATAGGCTTTTTTGGGCACTTCCTTTCCGATGCTTGGCTGTCCTTGATACTTCATCTGAAAGGAGAGCGGCTTTCTTTTGATTTCTACTGAAAACTTATGATAAATTTCTTTCGAGACCTGAAACCTCACTTATTCACATGTTATTCACATTAATTTGTTTAATTGTGGCTTCATTTTTTATTATGAAAAGATTTAATAACGGTTGCTTATTCCTCTTTTCTGCTCTCATGATACAACCTGTATAATTTCTCTGATAAAAGGGTTCCCAAAAGAGAAAAGTATTGAGATTCATCCTGAAGAGAATACATCGGAGAATCGATTTTAAGAAAGATGGAAAGTGCTTTCTCTTTTTGAAAGAGAAGCGATGATATTTTGCTCCATCCGGTAGGAATACTTCCGATTGAATCTTTATAAAGGACCTTGTCCGTTGACGCTGAAGTCATATAAATCTCATGCTCCTGCCCCCGAGATAAAACAACAGCCATGTCAGACGCCTGGAAAGAAGAGACCAATGTGTTAAATATTTCCCTTAATGCGGCTTCAAAGCTTTCCGCTGAAAGGCGCAATCCTGCAATATTAAAAAAAGTATTGATCTTTTCAATATCACGCACAGGGTCTTTGATGATTTTTTGTTTTTTTAATTGAAGCTCTTCGGGAACGTCTTTGCCGTAAACCGTCTTATTTCTCCCGGTTTCTTTTGCATAATAAAGGGCCTCATCCGCATTGATGATCAGTTCATCTAATGTCTGAGCCTCATCAGGATAGACGGTATATCCAATACTGCATGTCAAACTATAATTGGCATGAAGGGCAGACTGCTCGATCTCGGTCCTGATTCTGTCCACAATCGGATGAATGTCCACATCCGGCGGTATGAGCATGCTGATGCCTATCTCTTCTCCCCCGTAACGTCCCACGATATCCGAAATGCGGACTGTCGATTTGATAATTTTACTGACATCTTTTAAGACGGCATCACCCCGAGAGTGCCCGTATCGATCATTAATGTTTTTAAAATGATCGATATCCAAAATCCCGACAACAACTTTCTGCCTGTTGTTTTTGGCATATTCAATAAGTTGTCGTGTCAGATTAAGCCAATGATCTCTTTTAAAAAGAGATGTAAGAGAGTCTAAAAGAGCCGTCTGTTTCAAATAATCATAGTAAAAGGCCGCGTTGATGTAATCACGGAACGGACCCAAGTCCATCCCTATCGTTTCATCCGGGTACAGCAGGACTTCTGTTGTATCCAGATAAAAACAACCTCGGAGTGAAAAATAATGAAATGTCGATTGTCTTTTTTCTTTTGAAATGCCTTCTTCTGCTTTTCTTTCATTTCTTCGCCCTGTTTTTTCAATATCAAGGACCGGGATGATCATGGCCGCTGTCAAATTAAACCGGCCGGGTTCAAACTGACCGAAATCAACAAGGATCTTTTTGTGATTATCTTCAAAAAGGATCTCATTCAGCAAATCTTTTCGCATGGGAACGGAGATGTGAAAACGGGGCTTAGAATCAACAGCCGCCTTTTGTTTCCATCCCGTATGCATGTCATATTCAAAATAGGCCCCGCGTGTCATTCCCGTCATCCCCAGAAGATCATAAATAATCGAACGGGGTATTTCATCACCCTCTCTTATTGAAGCCATCTCATAGGCTTTAATGCTTTTTTTCTTTTGCCTTTTTATATATCTCAAAGCAATATTTCTGTAGTCTTTTCTGAAATCCGACATCAGAAATGTTTCAGGATCAAATCCTCTTTCTTTCAAAAACGACGCGTGAAAATTCCACTCCGGGTTAAATTTTAAAAAAGAATCCCGGTAATAATAAGGAATGCCATTGATCCATTTTTTCATTATAGCCAGGAACTCTCCGCAATACTCATAATAGAGAGCGTTTTTTCTTTTAATATCCTCTAAATATTTATGAAGAACAAAAAGAGAAAAAGAGTAGGATATAAATGTGTTTGAATATTCCTCTTTAAGCTTATCTGTCAGCCCGGTTAAATATTCCAAAAGAAAATAAGTATTTTTTTCTGTATCATCCATTTTCTGCACACCTTCAGGGGTCACTCTTTTCAAAAAACGTACGGCTTCCCCTTTTTTATGCCTTAAAAAAAGCATCATGGCCATGTTCATATACATTTCTTCAATACAAAGGTGGTCATCAGGTGTTCTATACTTTTCTTTAATCTTTTTCAATACTGCTCTTGTACTGTCAAGGCCTTTGGTTTGAAAAATATAATTGAGTTTGACAGCATAATAATCCTTCGAAAGACAGAAGGAAGTCTGATGTTCGAAAAAAATGCCGGCATTATGAAGCAGTCTTTCCGCAGCGGAAAAATCTCCGAAACTTAAAAGCAATTCGGCTTGATGATTTTCCGCCCGGGCATATTCTTTTGCCGCAGATTCTCTTTTGGCCTCCCCCATGACCTCCTGAATCGTCCGCAATGCTTTTTCATTTTCTAAAATGATTTTATTAACAAGCGAAATATTATACCCTAAAGTCAGAAGATGCGGATGTGATTTTGCCTCTTTTCGGTAGCTCATGCTTTTTTCCCATGATTCCAAACATTGCTGATAATGACCCTGATAAAAGTAAATAACGCCCATATTGGTCATAATGACAGCGACATAATGATAATGCTCCATGTCATGCGCTATTTGAAGTGCTTTTTCATGATTCTCAAGTGCTTCATCGAGATGGCCTAACTCCAAAGAGATAATCGCATTTGAATTCTGCACTTGAAACTCGGCTTCAAGGCTCAGCTCATTTTGATGCTTTTCTGATAAATTTTTCATAAGAGATGCACATTCAATCATTTTACTTTTATCCACTTTATTCAGATAATAAGAAAACATCTCTGAATAAATCATTGCCTGCAGATTAGGAGAAAGAGAGAAAATATATGCTTTGTATTGTTGATAAATTGAATCGATTTCGTCAAAACAACCCATCATATTGAGTTTTAATATGTAATTTTTTAAAATCAACCCCCAAAACTCGGGATCATCTGTATAATAATCGCTGATATAAGGAAATAGAATATCCAATTCACGGCGTCCCGACTTTTCATCCGTGATCAGTTTAAACAATAAAGCGGTCAGCTTTTCCCTTTCTGTCGATGCGCTCTTCTCCATCTTCTTCACTAATGTTTCCCTATCAAAACGATTATTATGGTCGATTTGAATCACAAAAAAGTACAGATCAAAAAGACGAGATTCGTCCAACTGATCCGCTTTTTTATAAAACTCGCTGAAAATCCGGAAAAAATACCGGTTCATTAAAGAGCGTTCCCTATGATGCAGCTTCTTGTAAAAAGCAATGATCTTATCATAGGCCTTTTGCCCTTTTCCGGTCTCCAATGCATAATGAATATAGGGATACCAATATTGTACATCGTCGAAGGCCGTTTCCTCTAAATACCGGTAAACGGCATCGATAACGCTCTTATTTTCCGGCCTTCCGGCAACTTCCATATAGTATGGCATGCGAACAGCCATAAATTTGTCATCCTGATAAACGACACCTTCGTCAAGAAGACACTGGAGAGCTTTTTTTCTTTTGGGATCAAGAATATTTCTTAAATGCAAAGGAGCTTTCCCTCCCATTGCATTGATAAGGGAGAGAACTTCTTTAATGTCCCGGCTAAAACCGGAAGGAAGCGCATTCACATCCGAGCCGGCTGTCAGGAAGCGACCTAATTTTCTCAAATGGCCATGGCCATCTTTGATGTAATGACCCCCTGATTCCAATGATTCTCGTATGGCTTTAAGAAGGAGAACAGGCTCTCCTTTTGTAAAAGAATAAAACTCCTTTATCGGTTGTTCATTCTCAGGGACAAGATAGTAAAAATATGTCAACAGTTCCGCAACCTCATCTTCATTGAGAGGCTCGATCATTACAGATTCTTCCTCATCGGGTTGTCGTCCGTATGCAATGAGTTTCAGAGAGTCTTCCGAAAAACAAGCGCTGATCTTTTCACAAAACCGCTTGTCCTCAGGGCTGAGAAAGAGGCGGTTTCCGATTCCCAAAATAACCGGGGAGAAGGCTGTGATATCCTGTAAGCATTGAATGACCCTTTGGTGAATATCATTGTGGCGAAAACCTTCTTTTTCAACAAAACGGCATTGATGATAGATTCTCAAGGCTAACGGCTTATCGGTTTGGGGCACATTAATGACTTCACTTCCTTTTGTCTGAGACAAGGAAAGAAAAGCATGATACCAAAGAGAGGCATTCTCTTCATCACGATAATCGTAAAGAGTAAGGGTTCTTCCCTTTTTCGCATACGGGAGATCACCCAGTTTTCTTTTTTGTAAAAACATTTCTCCGGGGAAAGGTGTCTCTTTTAAATGTTTCCTGACTATTTCATTCTGAATGATTTCGTCACTCTCTGTTAAGGCATTATCTGTCATCAAATCCGCCTCCGCAATATCATGAGAAGTGTTTTCCCCCTTTGAAAGCAAAGAGGCTGCCATCATCCTGTCGCTTTTCTGTCCCATTTGGGGATTGACATAAAGGGGGCTTATATCAAAAAAAACAGGTAATCCCGATGCATTATAAAAATAATTCTCTGCACGAAGATCCCCGTGATAAAAGTGATTCCCGTGAAGAAAACGGATTAAAGCATAGAGACCATTAAAGAGTTTCGTCCGATCCTCTGCTTCGGAACGCAGACGTGAAGTATATCGGGGCGCAATAAAAAAATGGCGTAATGAATCCACAAAACGCAAATCAATCGTTTTCAGACGATGAAAAGAAAGCAGCGGCAGGAGAAGCGGATGACGGTAAAGAAGAGAAGCAGTAAATTCTTTTTCCAAAAGAGCTGTTTGAAATTCATCCTCGGAGGCTGCTATTTTCAGTGTTCTTTTTTTCCCGGGTTCAAGGCGATCATGTACCTCATAAACGATAGAATTGGAATTCGTGTTGATTTGCTTAATAATCCCGAAACGGTTATTTAAAAGCTTCATCCTGTCATCATTCATCCTCTCTTCATTTTTTCACAATAAAACCCTTTGCATCGTCCTTTCTTTTTGAGAGTATATTTTTCTAAACAGCCCCGCAATTTTTTCTATTTCCCCGGTAAGGAGAGATTCCCGCTGATAAGAAGGGAATGAAAAAGCTTTTCCGCAATCAATGTGCCCACGAGGTGAAAAAAAGGCCGGTCACCCTTTACAGAGTACTGGTCTGAATCCATTGAAAGATAAACAGAAAGAGTAAAATTCTCTGACACACGGACGTTCCGAATAAGTTCTTCTTTTTCCGTGAACGGGAAAAAGGACTTCTCGTGAAATATCTCGTTCGCCTCCGCTGTCATTCCCATAAAAAGAGGATTTTGCCCTCCTTCAATATGAATAAAAAGGCTTTGTATATGGAAATATGTGACAAGAAGATTAAAAATCTCTTTCATCACATGATCCGGGCTGTGCACAGGCGTGACCATTTGCGCAATATCAAAAACAGCATTGATTTTTTCTCCTTCCCGGACCGGGTCATTAATGATCTTTTGCGCCTTTCCTTTTTCGGGTTTGATTGAAACATTCTTTGTATAAACGGTTTTATTCCGTCCGTTATTTTTAGCAAAATATAAAGCCTCATCAGCTTGAACGATCAATTCTTCGATTGTTTTCCCGTCATCGGGATAAAGAGCATATCCGATACTGCATGTCAATTTATAAGTCTGATAGAGCGCTGAATTTTCAGTATTGATACGGATACGGTCAATAATCGAATGGGGATTGACATCTCGGGGAATCATCATCGCAACACAAAACTCCTCACCCCCGTATCGGCCTACCAAATCCGTGACACGTAGTGTATTCTTTGTAATGCGCCCCATCTCCTTCAAAACAGAATCTCCTCTTGTATGGCCGTAAGTGTCATTAATATTCTTAAAATGATCCAGATCTAAAATACCTACAATGGCCTGCTGGTCTGTATTGTCAGCATAATCCAGAAGATTGACCGTAAGGCTCATCCAGTGTTCTCTTTTATAAAGGCCCGTCAATCTGTCCAAAAGGGCTGTCTGTTTCAAATAATCATAATAGCCCGCGGCGTTAATATAATCTCTGAAAGGGCCCAGATCATCCGCAATATGTTTGTCGGGGTAAAGCAACAAGCGGGTCGTATCCAGATACAGACAGCCTTTTAACGCGAAATAGTGAAAACTGGATTGACGGTTTTCTTCAGTCTTATTCTTACTTCGGCCCAGTTTTTCGATATCCAGGATAGGGATAATGAGAATACCGCTTAAATTCCTTCCCTTTTTCTTATCTTCCTGCGCATAAAAGATATCTCTGTGAGCCTGTTCAAAAAGAACCTCATTAAGCAGATCACTTCTCATGGGAACAGGAGCATGGAAACGTCCTTCTTTTTGAACAACAACTTGTTCGCTCCACCCCGAATACATGTCATATTCGAAAAAAGCCCCCCGGGTCATTTCTGTAATATCCATCAAATCAATTAAGATCGTTTTATACAGCTGAACGCCCTCATTGACCGGAGAGAGCCTGTAATTCAATAACGCCTCTTTTTTGTCTTCAGAGATCTTTTTCAAGGCCTCCTCCCGGTGAGATTCTCTGAAATCCTCCGGAAAATCAGTAACCGGATCAATGTCATATTGTTTAAGCAATGACCTGTGAAAAGACCATCGTTTGTTTCCGCGGATAAAGGGGTCACGGTATTCTAACGGGATCGTGTTCACCCACTCTTTCATCTGAGCAAACAAATCCAGGAGATAATCATAAAACAATGCAGAGCCCTTCTCTGTCGTTTTCACAAGCCAATGAAGCGTCAAAAGGGCCTGTGAGGAGTCATAATACGGGGCTTTTGATATTCTTTTACCGGCTTCATCATCACCCAGAAACGCCTTGATGATATCAGCTTTGTTTTTCTCCGACATCTCAATGCCCGCATCATCGAATTTTCCCGCAAGATCCATAAATTGTCCGGCTATTTCCGCCTCACCCTCGATGAGCGAAAGTTCGGCCGCCTGTATCATAAGCGCATGACAATGTCCTTTGTCTTCAGACCTTGAGTAACGTTTAATGATACTTTCAATAAGCTCTTTAAGGCTTGCCGATCCCTTTTCTGCGGTTTTTATCTTTAATGCAAGATTCTGATATTCAACTGACTCACGGAGAAATTCACGTTTTTCATAGAACTTCCCGGCTTTTTTAAAGGATTCTTTCGCACGCGGCCTGTCTCCAAGCTCATAAAGGATATCCGCCAAAAGATAGTTCATTTTAGCTTCTTCACGGACACCCTTTTCATCTTTCAGATAAACGAACCCTTTAATCGTGACATCATAAGCCTTATCATAAAGATGCTGGGTCTTGTAGGCCTGTGCCAAATTCATACTGTTAATCGTCGCCGCATGATAAAAATGAATACGCTCAGCCGCGCGTATAGCTCTTATCCATGAAGAGACTGCAGATTCATATTGCCCCTGGTCCACATAGATAATGCCCATGTTTGTGGAAACAATAGCGATTAAACGCTGGTCATCCAGCCTTTGGGCAATCTCAAGGGCCTTGTCAAAAAATAACAGTGCTCTTTCATATTCTTTAAAGCGCCGGCATGAAATAGCCCGGGCATTATACGCATTGAACTCGACTTGAAGTGAAAGACGTTCTCTGTATTTTTCTGCAAGCGCAAGCATCTTATCAGAAGCTTCTTGCATTTCGGCGCTTTTTTGATTATCCATATAACTGATAAAAAACTCGTTCATAATAAGAGAGCGACTGTTTTCATCCATAGCCTCGATCTCCTCGCGGAAATCCTTGCCCAGTTGTTCCACTCTTGCATATTCGGCACGAATAATATAGAAGATCAAAACATTATTAAAAACAGTATTCCACTCTTCCGTGTGATCAGCAGGTCCTTTGGCCATCCAGTGCAGGACTTCGTCAATTACCTCATCGCTTTTTTTATCGTTGACAACAAGAACATGGCTTTTATAAACCACTTTACGCGCAGGGGTATCGGCATACTTTTTCATACGCGTAAGAATCAACTGCCGATCAACCAGCCGTTGGGAATCCATCTCATACAATTTGAGATATAATGAGAAAAGATTGACTCCCGAAAGTGAATCTGCTGCATAATGAAACTGTAAAAAAAGGTTAAAAAAGAGATCATGATGAATCGATTGTTCCCGGACACCCAGACGCTCAAAGAGCTCCATAGCTGTGTCATAAGCCTCTTCTCCATATTTGGTATTCAGTGCGAGATAAACATAACTTTCCAAATAAGGCAATTCTTTAAAGCCGTTACGGGCAATGCGGTTCAAAACATAACGAGCCAGGCGGTCATCAACTTTTTTGATATTTTCCTGCATCAATTGTGAAAGACGAAATGTGTAAAACAGATTATCTTTATAGACAATATTCTTTTGAAGGAGGTATTCCATGGCCTTGTTTAAGGAAACTGAATCCTTTTCACTGAATTCCAGTGGGATCTTTCCCCCCATCGCCCAGGCAAGGGCGATGAGCTCTTCGATATCAGATAATCCCTTTCCTTTTTTCAGATCAATATTGACCCGGACATGAAAACACTCCGTAATCTGCTCAAACGTCCCGTTCCCTTTTTCGATACGCAGACAATCGTCCTCAGCTGCTTTTTCCATGATTTTTTTCGTAAGAACAGGCTCTCCACGGCTTTGATCAGCGAGTTCAAGGATTACCTCCTCTATGTCTTGAACCACATAATAGTAATATTTCAAAACCTTGGCGGTTTCTTCCTGATTCAGGTTTTCAAAAGAAAAAGGGATCATCCCATTTAAGGGCTCCCTGCTCCATGTCACAATACGCAGATCATCAGGCTTGAATCGTTTTGCCAGATAATCCATAAATTTAAAATCCTCTTTAGAGAGTCTGTTGCCCGGTCCCAAACCCAAAAAAGCCGGGCCGTTAGCGATTTTGTTTTCCAAAATATGGACTGCTCTGGATCGGATGCCTTCTGAAGCTTTAAACGCCGGCTCCTCATTGCTGTCCATATGGCATTCAAGATATTTGATAATACGTTCGGGAAGAGAGAGGGATTCCTCCTCCAAACCGAAATATTCATATCCTTTTGACTGAAATATCGGAATCAATCCCTCATACCAAATGCGGGCATTTTCCTCAGAAGAATAATCATAAACAGCAGTCAACGTCTCCCAGTTATCCGGAAGAAAACTGCTCCGTTCTGAGAGGATCCAGGCTGCAGGGAATTTTGTTCTTTTGGCATGAGCGGTAATAATATCCTTTTGAATATCATCCTGAATAATCTCTTTATGGGGAAAATAGAGCCTGAAATCCACAAAGTCATTTTCCGCGAGAGAAAAGCCGGCTTCATTCATCATGCGGACAAATGCGGACCTGTCTGTGCGCTGCCCCATATCTGTGTTGACATAAAGGGGACTCATGTCAAAAAATACCGGATTCCCCTTTTTGTCCCGCAGGGCATTGCTTTCACGCAAATCACCGTGATAGGCCCCATTGGTATGCAAAAAGGCAATAAGGGCATAAAGGCTATTTGCCAGGAGTAGGCCATTGTCGGGGTCGAGTCTGAAAAGTCCCGGAAGTTTATCAGCAACGTAAAAACAGCGGGTGCTGTCGGTGAAGCGCCCGTCAATGCTTAAAAGATTGTGAAAGGAGCGAATAGGCCTGAGAAGGGGATGACGGTAAAAGGCTGTTGCTAAATACTCTTTTGTCAGCAGATCTCTTTGAAACTTCTCTTCAGAAGCCGTTATTTTGAGCACCAAATCCCGTTGGGGATCAAAAAGATCCTGAGCTTCATAAACAATAAAATTATTGTTCTCATTGAGGGTCTTCTTTATGCTGTAGCGTCCGTTAACTAATTTCACCTGTATTTCCGCCTTTTCTCCATTATAAAGGAATAATTACAAAGTTACTCCTCTTTTCCCATATAATCGATCATTCGAAGCGCATTTTTAAATGCGATCTTCTCACATTCCTCTTCAGTAAACCCGTTTTCTTTCAGCGCGGTCAAAAGCAAGGGCATTCCCGAATAATCCTTCACCTCCAAAGGGCAGAAGATTCCGTCAAAATCACTTCCCAAAGCGCATATGTCCATGCCACCCGTCTTTTTCAAATGTTTCATATGAGCGATGATTCCTTCAATGGTTCCCTTCTCTCCCGTTCCCAAAAATGAAGCTGAAAAGTTGACGCCTACGACTCCATGATGATCAGCAATGGCTTTAATCATTTTATCCGTCAGATTCCTTGGATGATGTGTCAGCGTCCGGCAACAGGAGTGGCTGGCCAGAAAAGGGCCTTGCATAATATCCGCCGTATCCCAAAAACCCGCATCAGACAAATGAGAAACATCCACAAGAATGCCTTTATGAGCCATTTCGCTGACAATATCCCTGCCAAGAGAAGTCAACCCTTTTCCGGAATAAGTCCAATCGATGTTCGGATAACCCAGGCTATTGGGAAAGTTCCATGTCAATGTGATAAGACGGACATTCTTGTCATAAAGAGAGGCCAGATCCTGTGATGATTCGATGATCCCGCCCTCCTCAATAGTTAAAAAAGTGCTGACCATTCCGTTTCTTTTGTTTCTTTCGAAATCATCTCTGCTGCTTGCCGCTGCCAAACCGGGGTTTTCTTCGATTTCCCGGTTAAACCGCTCAATCATGGCATAAGCATCTTTTCTGTAGTCTTCAACAGGCCGCCGGCGCTCATTCATATAAATAAACGCTGCAAAGAACTGAGCCGCTGATCCCCCTGCTTTCAGTTTTTGAAGATCAATATGATAGTCGTTCGACGAAAAACACCCTCCGTAAGTAAAAACACGCCACAGTGTATCACAATGGAGGTCGATGACAGGAATCATCAAATCCCGTCCCACCCTGCCAAACGAGCCCAAAGCCACCAGGCTGCATAAGCTTTTAAATTGCCGTTCAGAGCCTGTGTATGAGCCGGGTAACAAAGATACCAGTCTTCCCCTTCTGTATGGCTATCCTGCCATTCTTCAGCCCAATTACTCTCTCTTACGCCGTCTCCATCAAAATCATAATCACAATTATCATTTGCAGCAAAAGAAAGAAACTCATCGCCGTCCGGGTCATAACTTTCAATATCCGCAAAATCGTACAGGATCTTCTTATACTGAGAACAATATTCTCGAATCTGATTATTTCTCTGATTCAAATTACCGTCTACCCCTGTCCCGTCTAAATGTCCTGTCATATGGACAAAGGAAACATGGGGGTAATCGGCTTCCAGTCCATTCATCAGATTTAAATAGTTCGTGATATATCCGGAATCGGCGCTGCTGACCTGACCGCACCATGACCAGATGATAACATTACATTCGGGGTGGTCGTCAAGATAATCACGGGTCGCCTGTTCCCAAGCTGATCCGTCGGGATTTCCCAAGTCGCTGGCCCCGAAAAAAGGCGTGTCCCTGAGATCAAGGGCTCCCCCTGTGCCTCCTGAATTCCAAACATAAATTCCTGCCCCTCCCAGGAAATCATCCAAACCGCTCATCCCCGTTATGATCTGGCTACCGTGAGAAGTATGCCCATAGGCGATATGAAGCTTGGATTTTGCCTCCTCAATGGCCGATACAGGGATCTGGTCAATATCGGTACAAAGATGATTGACAATAAAACCGTCTCCCTCAACGGGATCCAGAATACGGGATTCCGTCTTACATCCCGCAGTCAAAAACACGAATACCATAAGAGCCGGTACCAAGGCCTTTTTCATGAGTCCTCCTTTTCTGTCATTGGTTTATTCACCTCTTTATGCCTGTGAAAAGATGAAAGAAAAACTTTTTCGCTGATAATATTCCCGATAAGTGTGAAATAACGGGCATCTTTCTCCAAGGAATATCTTTCCGATTCAATACTCAAAAAAACAGAAACACTATATTGATTATGGATCCGATAGACATTGATCTTAGAGCCTTTGACCTCTTTTTCATCGGGGATCTCTCGTTTTATTATCTCATGAGTATCTCTCCTCTTCTCATAAAGGGTGTAACGGCTCCTGCTCCCGGACAAAATCGAAAGGTCTTCAGCGTTAAAGAGTTCCACTAAGATCCCGTAAACCTCATTGATGATTCTTTCTGTGTCCTCGAAACTATTAATCGTTTCCTCCAAGGCCAGAAGAGCATCAAGTTTTTCTCTTTCTCTTACCGGATCATCAATGACTTTCTGCATCTTCTTTGCTTCACTTGAGATATGGGAAGGCATTGTCTCAAAAGCAATGGTGATATTGCGCCCCGATTCTTTAGCAAAGTAAAGAGCTTCATCTGCCAGGCCGATCAGCACATCCAACAACTCTCCGTCTTTAGGGTACAACGCATACCCGATACTGGCTGTCAAATTGTATTTTTTATGAAGCGCAGAACTTTGAATATTGATGCGGATCCTGTCAATAATCGTTGAAGAAGATGTTTTCGGCGGCACCATCATAGCGATTGCGATCTCCTCACCTCCATACCGCCCGGCGATATCAGTTGCTCTCACGGTATCTTTGATAATGCGGGCGACTTCCTTTAAAACAGCATCTCCCCGAGCGTGGCCATAGCGGTCATTGATATTTTTAAAATGATCAATATCCAAGATGGCAATGATAACCTGCTGTTCATTATTGACCGCATATTCCATAAGCTTTTTTGTCAGATTGACCCAATGCTCACGTTTGTAAAGCCCCGTTAATTTGTCCATAAGAGCCGTTTGTTTCAAATAATCATAGTATCCGGCTGCATTAATATAATCCCTCAGCGGCCCTAAACAATCGATGACATCCTGTCCCGGAATAAGAAGCAGGTTGTCACAATCCAAATAGATACATCCGCGAAGGGCAAAATAATGGAAACTGGACTGTCTTTTGTTATCTCCTCTGAACTTATTATGGCCGAGTTTTTCAATATCCAGAACAGGGATGATCATAACAGCCCCGGGATGCCCATCTTCTTCGGAAATAAAAGTCTTAAAGAAGATGTCCCGATGAGAAGATTCGAAAAGCACCTCATTCATTAATTCTTTTCTCATAGGGAAAGAAGGATGATATCCGGTTCCCCGGTTCAGGGCGACCTTTTCCTGCCATCCTTCATAGACATCATATTTAAAATAGGCTCCTCGTGTCATCCCGGTGATCATAAGAAGATCTTTTAATATGGCCCGGTAAAGATTTTCGCCCTCACTCATTGGGGAGAGCCGATAATCCTTTAATGCTTTTCCTTTCATTTCCCGCAAAAACCGTTGAATCATTTTGTTATGCTTTTCCCGAAAAGCATTAATATTAAAAGTATCCGTCTCATAACCCATTTCTTTGAGAAAGGTTTCATGAAAACGCCATTCCGGATTTCTTTTTTTGAATGATTCTTTGTATTGAGGAGGTATATGAGCCAGCCAGTTATCCAGGATGGAGAGAAGCTCTGCACAATACTCCAAATAACGTGCGCTTCCTTTTCTTTCTCTTTTAATAAGGGCATGCAGGCGGAACATCGAGCGGGAATATCCGGAAAATACTGAAATATCTTCCCGGGGAAACTTTCTGTAATCCCCTGAAAGGAAACGGATAATCTCTATACTTTGCCGGTCATTCTCATCCAACATATCCCATGCTTCTTTATTGATACGGCCAAGGTAGTCCAGCGCTCCGTCAAACTGATAAGCGCAGCATTCCTGTAAGGCCGCTGTCAGAAAGAGATATCCGTAATAAGAAATATCCTCCGGTGATGAAAAAAGGGCCAAAAGTTCATTGATATACCGGTCCATAGCCTCTTTGCCCTGTGATTGATATGTTAATCCCACTTTGACATTAAAATATTCATAACTGACTTTCAAAGAGCCACGTTCTTCATAAAATTGGGCGGCGCCATGTAAATGTTTGTCAGCTTCATCGTAATCACCCAGCTCCAAAAGCATATCCGCATATAAAAGGTGCAGTTTTGAGTTTTCACGCACTGTGGGAGCTTCTTCCAAGTTTTGCTGAATCTTTTCAAAGGTTTTCAGTGCCCGTTCATATTTATGAAGTAATTTATAGATAAGAGAAAGATTGATGGAGTTCGTCACCATTGAAAAATAAATTTTTGCTTGTTCAGCTGCTTGAATGGCGTTGTCCCAGGAAATCATGCAGGCTTCAAAATCGCCGGCGTAATAGTGGATCACACCGATATTTGTCGCCACAATGGCCTCATAACGGTAATTTTGAAGCATCCGCGCTACATCCAAGGCTTTACGATAATAGTCCAAAGCCTCCTGATGCCGTCCAAGGCGCCGCAAAACGATGGCCTGATTATTATAACAGCTGAATTCTGAGTCTAACCCCAGTTTCCCTTTTTGCTTTTCTAAAATACGTAGCATCGCAGCGGCTGTTTCCTGAAGCTTTTCCATATTCATTTTGTCCATGTAGCAGGAAAACATTTCATTATAGACCATGACGCGGCTTTCATGATCAAGCTGTTCGATTTTCTTTTTGTATTTCTCTACGATCTCCTCCATCTCCTCATAACGTCCTAAGAATTTGAGTTTAAGAAGCGCATGCCGGAGGATCACGATCCACAGTATTCTGTCCGTTTCATAAAGTTTTTCTAATCGGGGCATCAATTCGCGGACATCATCAATCCCTGTCTTCTCATCTAAAGTCAGGCTCATGGCTTTATGGATGAGATGCTCTTTTTCCGATTTTGCAGCTTTTTTCAAATGATTCAAAAGGACATTATTATCAAAAATATGGTTGGTGTCGAGCCGCAACAGATAATAATAGAGTTCAAAAAGATGATTCTCAGCTAAGCAGCCTGATTTTTTTTCAAACGCTGAGAACAAATCAAAGTAGAGGGGCCTGTTCCTCGAGCGTTCATACTCACTCTGATCCTTGTAACAGGAAAGGACTTTTTCAAAAGCTTCTTCGCCATATCCTATGTTTAAAGAAAGAGCAACATAACTTTCCAAATACTCTGCCTTCTGAAAAGCCAGTTTTTCCAATTCCTTAAAATAAAGCTTTCCAGCCCTGATATCCGCTTTTTTCTTTCTGAGCGTCCGGGGAACGCGAGGCATGCGCAAGACAAAAAAAGAATCATTTTTATATACAGCCCCCTCTTTGACAAGAAAATCCATGGACTCTTTTTCATTTTCGGAAAATAATCCGTAAAAAGAGAGAGGCAGCTTTTCTCCCATGGAACGAATCAGAAAAATCAGGTTATGTACCGAGGCAGCTTCAGCCCGCGGCAGGGAAGACAGAGAAATTGATATATCAAAGCATCTCTTTTCTTTCCTGACAAAAGTGATCCCCTGGCTGAAGTCTAAGCACTCTTTTGAACTCAATTGTCGGAAAAGATACAAAAGGGCAGAAGGCTCTCCCTCGGTCTGTTCCCACAGAAGAGAGGATAAAGCTTCCGTTTCTTCAGACAAAGGAAAGTAATATGTAAAAATATGCGATATTTCGTCGGGCGAGAGAGGCGCAAATAGTCGGTTATGAAACTCCGCTGCGGGTTCTCTTTGGTAACCGAAAAAACACACCCGGCTGTTTTCAAAATGCCGGGAAAATGTCCTCAGAAGTTTCCATTCTTCATCACTGAAGCCCCCTGTATATCCTATTCCTATAGCAACAGGGCCGTAAGCTGCAGCATCCTCAATGGCCCGATGAAACTCATCGGCCTTCTTGCATCCCGGGAAGAGATTCAGAAGCCTTCTGTTTAACCTCCCCTCATCAGGGCATTGATAGAGCTCATATCCGTCAAGAGGAATCAAAGAGAGAAGCCCTTCATACCAGATCCTGGCATTTTCAACACCGCGATAGTCATAAACCAGTTGCACAGCCATTTCAGACTCAACACTTTCCGGCCGCAGGTTCAAAAGGCGTTCTGCAGGGAATGGTGTTCTGTTAATATGCTGCAAAGTGATTTTTTGAATGTACTCATCAGACAGAAGAGGTCCAATTTTCCTGTGCGAGAAGAGCTTCTCCACCTCAACTTCTTCTGCCTGAAACCCCATTCCGCTCAAGATTTTGCCGATAGCCTTATTGTCATTTTCCCGGCCTGATTCCGTGTTCACATAAAGAGGGCTCATATCAAAAAATATCGGAGCACCGGTCCCGTCATCTAATATATTGCTTGTTCTCAGGTCACCATGATAAAAACCGTTTTTGTGGAGAAAAGAGAAAAAAACATAAAAAGCGTTGATTAATACAGGGTCGTTTTTTTTATTGACCTGATAAAGAGACGGGTATTTATCGGCTATGAAAAAAATCCGGTTTGAATCTACAAACCGGCCATCGACAGTGCGTAGTTTATGGAATGTTCGTATGGGACGCAAAAGCGGATGCCTGCATAATACTCCGGCCGAGTATTCTTTGCGAAGGAGGTCTTTTTGGAAACGCTCCTCTGATGAGGTCATTTTAAGGATCAACTTTTTATCCGGATATAAATAATCTTTAATTTCATATACAACAAAATTACTGTTCTCATTGAGCTGAGTCAGAATCTCAAATCGGTCATTGATAATTCTCATTTTTTAATAATATCACACATTCAATTGTTTTCAATCGCTTTCCGTATAATCTCTTTTCTTTCTTTGTTTTCTTCCTTTAAATAAAGAAGGCTTGCTCCTTTTCTCCTTTTTGATATAATAATCATAATGAAGACAACCTCCTCTTCTTCCCGATGTCCTGAATGCAGAGAGTTTCTTTCCGGGCCGATGCGCTTTTGTCCCTCCTGTGGGGCTGTCCTGGACCGCAGAGAAAAAGAACCCTGCTCTGAAAGAGGAAGAGAAAAGAAAAACAGCAAATCGACTTGGCTGATCAGCCTCTTTGTAATGATTCTATTCCTTTCCATTTTTCTTTTTTCATCCTGGAAACAGGTCACTTTCCCTCTTCATTTCTCAAAAAAGACTGATCATAAAACAGATCGACAATTTCAGTGGGACGGAGAATACTTGACATTTCCTACCGGGGATTTTTATATACGCCTTCCGAAAAAACCGAGTTTTGACTATCTCAAAGCAGAGACACCTTACGGATTACGCAATGAATATCTCTTTGTTTCAGAAAAAGAGAATATTCAATGCAGGATATTATTTATGCCTCTCCCTGATAAAATGGCAGCAGCTCTTGATTTTTCCCGGCCCGCAAGTGTTATTGAGGAACTCATTTCCTTCGGCCTCCTTCACGGGCACTCTCTGAATGTCATCCCTTTGCTCTTTTATAATCAGTATTCGGGAATAGAGTTTCTTCTGGAGATCCTTCCCCAGCAAGGCGCACCCCTGACTTCCAGAGGGCGGGCTTTTCTAAAAGATAAAAACCTTTATATCATGGAAACAATACGGCCTTTTCCACGCAGCGGCGAAGAGCAGACGATATCATCGGAGTGGATCGATTCGTTCGGGTTAATTAATTATCAGTGACTTTTTTTAAATTGTAGTGCTTATATTTCCTTATATCAGAATATATCTTTGATACACCGATCAAAACAACAAATATCTCTAACCTTCCCAAAAACATCCCCACAATCTGAGTCCAGAGAACATATGCCGGAGCATCAGCTGCAGTAATGCCGACAGAAAGGCCGACAGTGCCCAATGATGAAGCAAATTCAAAAAAAGAATCAAGAAAAGAATATCCCGCAGTCATAATGATAAGTGTGCCTAAGGATAATAGAAATAGATACATGAAAACAAACGCAAAGATTTTATGTACCATTGAACCATTCATCCATTGTACCCCTCTCCCATAATAAACACCTCTACTCTGAACGGTGTTCTTAGGAAGCAGCTGCTGTTTGACATGATAAAATAACTCCTTAAGGACCACGATGATTCGGATTTGTTTTATTCCCCCTGATGTGGAATATGCACCTCCCCCCACAATCATAAGAAGAATAATAATCGCAAGTGATATCTCATTAAATTTCCCATAGTCATGAATATTAAAGCCGGTTGTTGTCAAGCCGGAAACGGACTCAAAAAGAGCGACTTTTAACCGATATGCCAAAGGTAAGGCGTTATTTTTATTCATAAAAAAGAAAAGAGAAAAAGAACTGAGAAAAACCATACCGGCAAAAAGGCGGACTTCGCTGTTCTTGAAAAGAGCCCGAATACGTCCGTGAAACACTTCATACGCAGTAATAAAATTCAAGCTCCCTAAAAACATAAGGACCAGGATTGTGAAATAAATAAGCCAAGAGTCCCAAAAGCCGATACTCTCCGGGTAATTAGCAAATCCTCCCGTAGATATTGCTGCAAAAGTATGCGTGATTCCGTCAAAAAAGTTCATTCCTGCCAGTCTGAGAAAAAAAATTCCTCCTGCGGCATACATAACATACAGACGCATAACCATTGTCGCTGAACTGACGACATTAGGGATCATCTTATCGGAACGTCCTTCCGCCTCCATGATTGAACTCCCGCACCCGGATTGTATACCAAATGCCGACAGCATGATAATCGCCAATCCTGCGCCGCCAGCGAATTGCATGATGCTTCTCCATAGCAAATAAGCCTGAGTTGTCTCTGATACATTGATAATTGAAAGGCCTGTGGTCGTCCAACCGCTCATAGACTCAAAAAATGCCAGGTGAAAAGGCAATTTCATACCAATAGAAAAGGGAAGAGCTGAAATGAGAATAATCCAGATCCAGCCGAATACTGTCAACACAGCACCTGAATAAAGATTTATCTCTTCATTTTTATACTTTGAAAAAACTACTCGTAATAACAGCCCTAAAAATAATAATGAAAGAGAAGGAATCCAAAACGCCATAATATTAGTATAATCTGGATTTTTAGCGAACACACAAATCATAAGAGAAGGAAGAAAGAGAAAACTTCCGATAACTGACATATATCCGATGTAATAAAGAATACCGGCATATTTTCTCAAAACCTCATTCACGGTTTATTCTCCTTCAACGATTTTTGCAATTTTACCGATATTCTCGGGATCTGAAACAACCAGAATCCTCTGGCCGGACTCCAAAATAGTATCACCATTAGGTATTTTCACGCCTTTTTTGTCTAAAATAACGCTGATGAGCGACATTTTGGGGAAATTGATATCTTTTATAGCGTATCCTGAAATGGGGGATGTTACACCAATATCATATTGGGTAATAACGACTTTTCCCTCTGCAAAACTCATAAGATAAGAAAATCCGTCAAATATGGTATTTTGGCTGATCAAATCGGCAATCATTTTGATATTAGAAAACCCTTTAATGCCAAAATCTCTAAAAACCTCTTCCAGTTCATAATTATTCACCAAGGCCAATACATGAGGGACCCGGAAAATTGTTCGAGCCATCTGGCCGATGATAAAGTTGTCTTGATCTTTACTTCTCAATGTAATAAGAACGTCACAAAAATCGGTATCGGCCTCTTTTAAGCCTGTAATATCTGTTCCGTTGCCGAATATGATGCGCCCCCGAAGCTCCTTGGAGAGAAAATCACACTCTTCACTGTCACTATTGATAATTGTCAGTTCATGTCCCTTAGAAAGAAGCATTTTTCCTAAAAAGAAGATTATGCGGCCTCTCCCTATAATTGTAATTCTCACACATCCTCCTTAAACATCTCCTGAATAAAAAGACCTGATATCGTAGAAACAGAGCTTAAAATCTCAATCTCGAAATGGTGATAAAGATCCTCCCATTTGGGATCGAATACATGAGCAATAACACGCGGGGTATTGTAATACTTTCGGGCAAGTTGAGCTATCATAAGATTGGCATTGTCATCATCACTTGTGCATATCAAATAATCCGCATCATATAGCTTTGCCTTTTTTAATGTATTGGGGTCGACACCATCCCCTTTAATAGTAAAACCTCCAAAATTTTCATCAAGTCTTGAAAATGCCTTCTCCTCAATATCAATGATCGTCACACTATGCCCCAAGTGGCTCAGCTTGTTCGCCATAAAAGAGCCGATTTTCCCTGAACCTATAATAACAATATAACTAATTGGTTTCATCATGTATTTCTCCCAGGCTGACGCTCTTGTCAGGGTGCATACTGGCAGCTCTGTCAATATTCTCTATTGCAGGTTTATATGTGGGATCAATGGCATTAGAAGCGCGGTAATATTTCAAAGCTGCATTTCTGTCTCCGATCTTCTCATAATAAACTCCTAATAGATTATATCCTTCAGGACGTTGCGGAGCTAATGAAATGGCTTGTTTGATTTGTGGGAATGTTCCCCTTGTCTTTTTTTGTCGGATCTGTTCAATGATCTGAATAAGAAGTCCATCGTAGGTAGTATCTTTCTCGATAAAATTTCCACTCTGAATGTTTATATTCCCTTCAACAATATTGCTAATTTCTTTGGGTGTAAAAGGTTTTTGGATAAAATCAATCGCACCGGCTTTCATAGCTTCAACCGCCGTTTCTATAGACCCGTGAGCTGTTATGATAATAACTTGAGGCTTTGGCCCCTGCCCGTTTATTTTCATAATCTCCTTTAAGGTTTCGATTCCGCTCATCCCGGGTAGTTTTAAATCAAGAAGAATAACATCATGTCGTTCATCCTTGAAGATTCTTAAAGCCTCCTCTCCATTTATTGCTGTTTCCACTTGGTATCCTTGTTTGTCTAAAGCCATTTTCATCGTCGTTCTGATATTTTTTTCGTCATCAACAATAAGTATCTTTTTCATTCTTCCTCCTCAAATAACCGCAGAGGCAATGTAAATATAAACTTCGATCCACTTCCCTCTACAGACTCCACCCAAATCGCACCTTTATGGGCGTGGATTATTTCACGTGTAATTGACAGCCCCAAACCGGAACCCCCTTGTTTCTCCTTGTCTCTGGATTGAAAAAATCTGTCGAATATTCGGGGAATATCCTTTTCATTTATCCCGCCCCCCCTATCTTCAACCGTTACGTAGCAATCCTCCCTTAAAATTTTTCCGTTCACCTTAATGATACTATTTTCCGGTGAATAACGAATTGCATTTCCAACGAGGTTGACGATAACCCAGACTATTTTTTCATGATCATAGTAAAACAAGGGAACATGTTTAAAAGAAGAAATAACATTAATTCCTTTTTTGCGGATCTGATTACTCAATATAGCCAAGGCTTTATTAACGGTTTCCTCTAAGGAACATTTTTCATAATTCAACGGAATCTGCCCCGATTCAATCTTTGACAAATTAAGTAGGTCTTCTATCAAATTCCGCAATCGGTTTATCTCTTCGTTAACCATGTTAACTAACTTTTTTAATTCTTTATCTTTAATTCTTTCATCCAGCAGATTAATGCTCATTTGCACCCCTGTGAGGGGAGTTCTTAACTCATGAGAAGCCGCCATAACAAATTCGCTTTTCATTTTATCTAAATTCTTATACTTTGTTATGTCTGTGATTAGGATGACTGCTCCAAGAACCGGCTCTTTTTTCATATATAGGGGAGTGATGGTATATTGAAAATAATTCTTTTTCTTATCATAATCGATTTCCAGTGTTTTTTCCCCCCATTGATAATCTCTTTTATTACCCGAAAGAACAGCTTTCAGGTCATTAAATAGATCTTCCTCTCGGATGACCTCAAGAAAATGACGGTTTAAAGCCTCTGTCTGGCTGACATGGAAGATGTTGGATGCTTTAATGTTTATATTTGTTATTCGACACTCTTCATCAATCACAATAATACCATCATCGATTCGGTTTATTATGGCTTCATTTTTCTTTGTTTCAGTTATCAATTGACGGATATTCAAATTTTGATATAAGAGAATTTTCTGTGTCATTTTATTAAATTCAGCAGCTAATTGCCCAAATTCGTCTGTCGATTTGACATCAAGTTTTACATCATAATTCCCTTGACTGATTTCGCCGAGGGCCTCGGTCATCTCCTGCACCGGTTTCGAAAAGATATGGGAGAAAAAAAGACTTAAAAAAATGCCGATCAAGAGAACAATTCCGCTAATGACAGTGAGAGATGTGCGGCTTTTTTGCGTAATTATTTTCGTTTGCTCACTCGTTTTAAACATTGTATTTTGGTTCAAATTTCTCAAGTCAATACAGGAATTCCGGACTTTTTGAAATTTTGCCATTAGAGTATTCAGATAAAAATGTCTGCGGGAATCTGTGTTAACCCTCTGATAATGTGCAACCATAAACTGATAAAAAGTATCCAAATAATTTTTATAATGATCAGATAGATCATCAACGATTTTGCGTTCCCCATCAATTGTCACGTTTTCAGATGCGGCTTTGAGCCAAACAAAAAATTCTCGTTCGTTTTCTTTGAACTCATTCATTAAATCAGGGTTATATTCAGAAAAAAGGATTAGTGAAATACTATCCTGCCTTTCAACTGAGCCTATCATCTTTTCCGCTGCAATAATGCTGTTATAATTCTCTTGAAGAATCTCTTGGCTGGCAGCTCCTAACTTTTTAAGATTTTCCAATGACCACAAAAAAACAATGGCGATCAAAGCTAGAAAAACGGCATTTGCTGTTAGTATTTTCCATTTCAACAGTGGCTTAAATCTATTATCTTTCATATCTGGATATCTTATGTTCTTTCCTCACTATTGTCAATTTAATTCAGGATACTGAATCTTTTTAATCATTTTTGATAACGCCGATAAGGTGAAAGGTTTTTTCAGAAATCCTGCAGCTCCTTTCTGCATCATTTTTTGAATCCTCGCATCTCCCGTAAATTCTGAAAGCAGGATAACAGCCACATGCGGATCCCTTTTTTTTAACTCCAGAAAGGTCTCATATCCGTCCATTCCCGGCATCGAGAGGTCCAAAAGGATTCCCGCTAGCGTAAAACGCTCTTTTTCAAAGATTTCCAGTCCTTCCTTTCCTCCCCTGGCGCAAAGAGCTTCGTATCCGCACATTACAAGCATTTCACGGCTTATATCCCGAATCGTTTTTTCGTCATCGATGACAAGTATCCGGCCTTCTCCCCGAACGACGGTTTTTTCCTCACCTTTTTTTCGATTATGATCCGGATTTACCTCATAAATCGGCAAAGTGATCGTAAAGCAGGTCCCTTCGCCCGGCTCTGATTCGACCTGAATCATTCCTCCATGATAGGCAACGGCATGAGAAACCATAATCAATCCCAGTCCGCTGCCGGCCTCTTTCTCTTTTGTCGTAAAAAAAGGGTCAAAAATCTTTTTCTTTACTTCTTCATCCATCCCTACACCGTCATCCTGAACAGTGATGACCCAATGTCCGGACTCATTATCTCCCTTAAATCTATTCTTTTTCAAAGCGATCTTTAACCGCCCCCCTCTTTTTTCTCCGGCGGGGCGCATCATCGTCACCGCATGCTCAGCGTTAACACAAAGATTTAAAAGCATATGCTCAATCTGATAATAATCTCCGAGGATCAGAGCTTCCGTGTTGTAATACTGAAAGTCAAGGAGAACAGCTTTGTCTAAAGTATTTTTACAGATCTCGTAGATCTCGCGCAAGGCATCATTCAAATCAAAGACGATTCTTTCGCCCGTGTTCATCTTAGCAAGGCTCAACAGCCTGTCGATAACAGAGGAAGCCCGGTGTGAAGCCTTGGATAGATGTGACAAATAATGCATCAGTTTCCCTTTTTCGGGTTTTTCCGCCACATTGAGATAATGCTCGGCCAAAGAAACTGTCCCTTCAATCCCTCCCAACACATTATTAAAATCATGGGCCAATCCGCCGGCTAATGTCCCAACGACTTCCATTTTCTGCGCCTGCAGAACCTGCCGGTTCATCAGATAGGATTCTGTTACATCGTCAATGCGGATTACGCCGCCCTGCATACCCGAAGCGATAGGGAAATAATTGACATTGACAAAACATTCCCTTCCTGCCTGTTTCAAAGGAAGGCCGTTCATCGTTTTTTCTCTTTTTTCATCCACGGCTTGTTTGATTTCTTCCCTGAGAGGCTTCAGATAGGGAAAGACATCCCAAAAGAATCGGCCTTTTGCAGGTTTTGTTTCCATCCCATAAAGCCGCTTGGCGGCTTTGTTCCATCCGATGACTTTATAGTCATCTTTTAAAGTGAACAAGACAGAAGGAGAAGAATCAATTATTCCCTGGAAATAATTTTTGGAACTTGTCAGGGCTTTTTCCATATTCCTGATCTTTTCGATTTCTCCTTTGGCCTCCTTTGTCTTTATACTGAGGACAATGAACCCCATGACAAGGCCCAGAAAAATGAAAACAGCAAGAATCATCCGCCATCGGTGTCCGACAAGGGCCTGGATATCAGATTCTTCAGGCGTTGATATGGCCACAGACCAAAAGGTGTCCCCGATCCGAAGAGGGTAATAAGCCACATGCATGACGGCTTCTTTTTGAGATTCCCGGTTAAAGATACGGTATTTCCCCTCTCCCCTTTCCCCCAGAAGCATTCTGTCCAAGACACTTCGAAACTCCCGGTCTTCTGTCCGGAAGGAGAGGAAACTTTTCCCGATCAATGACGGCTCAGGATGATAAATGATGATTCCGCCTTCGGATATCACCCACGGATACCCTTTTTCAGATCCTCTGATGGGGTCGAAAAAACGTTTAGCGATATTTTGAAAGGGAATCAAGGCCGAAATCGTCCCTGCAAATTTCTCGCCGTCAAAAACCGGGTAAGCATACGCTACGGCCTGAATACCCCGTGCTGTATCAAAGACATCACTGATGACCGGCTTATGCTCTTTGAGAATCCGGGAATTATGACGATGATACGATACGTCGGTACCACGTGTTCCTGCCGGCGGGTATGTTGCCGCAATACGGCCGGCTGTATCAATCCTTGTAATGGCGGCGATATCGCCTTCATTGGACTCGTAATACCGTTTTAAAAGCATGGAGATGTCCGGGGTAATATGAATCACCCGCTTGTGGGCTGAAAGAAAACGCAGATCTTTTTCAAAGTGGCTGAAATATTCGTTCAGCGCCCCAGATGTCTGTAACGCGATAAGATGCCTTTGAGTGACATGATGACGGATAACGGTTTGGGATACTCTATTATAATTAAAAATGAGAAAAAAGACGCCGGCGCTCATGAGAAGCACCCCAATAATCATCGTTTTTAATAATTGTTTTTTCATTTTTTACCTGTCTTGGAGTATGACAAAAATATTCCACTTGTCAAGACGCCTCCAAAATGAAGTCAAAAGGACATTACTCTCAACGATTGATCATCTCTGTATAGAGGGACCCGGCCGCGGAGCCTCCCGGGCCCCTCTTTGTGGAGGATGAGATGAAAGGAAGGTTTTCCGCTCCGCTTCATTAGGCGCCCACGCGCCGTTTTTTTCCCTCATAACACAAGAAGGGAAATTCTGGTAGCCGGGATGAGTCTTCAAGGGGCAGAATTGAAAAATTATTTCGGCTTACTGTATCCGTGTGAACAGAAAAATGAATCTTCTTTTTCCGTGAGACATTTTGTGCAAAGAGATAAATATTATCCAATCGGAAATGCCGCCGTAACATCCGCAAGTCGACATACTCTTTCTTTAAAGCCGGAAGGAACCGTCGTGTGTAGGCTAAAACCCTTTCATTCTGTTCTAAATTCAAAGCAATCATCAAAAAGGCCTCCCGGTCAAAATCTTCTCCTGTTGATATCCACTTATACGTTTTGCCATTGACCCGGCAAAACCACATCGGACAAAGGCCGCCTTTGAAATAGAGAGGCGAACCCTCCCAGTCTCCATGAAGGGCACAATCCCAAAGATGACTGCCGGGAATAAGGCTCTCTTCTGTCTTAACAGCCCGTGCATCCATAAACTTCCCCCTTTTTTTGCCGGCGCAAACTTCGGCTTTTTTGTTTGTCCCGGCACAAAAGCCATATCTCCCGCGACAAAAGAGCACTCAGAAAGAAGGACGCCCCTAACAAAATAACAGCAAAAGCAAAAAGCATATTTTTCTCCTTTCACTTGTATTATAGGGGCAATAAAAGACATCTTAAAGATAGCAGTTTATTTCTATATATGTTCACCTTTTATATTTTTATTGACTATTATATTGGTAGTTATATTATTTAGACTATAAATTACGTTCACTAAAAGAGAACTTTTTTTACAAGAGGGCATTACCCGCCTGCGAATCAGTTTTTACCGGAGATCGTAACACCACCGGAATGTACCCATGGAAGCCGGCTATACCCCGTATCAATGACTTCCCTGGACAGCCCTTTGATATTAAGAAATAATTCCCTGACATTTCCGGAGATCATCGTCTCGTTCAAGGCCCCCTTCACCTGCCCGTTTTCGATCAGGAAGCTGTTTTTGGCTACTCCTGAAAAATCTCCGTTTTCTCCGGGATTGCCTCCTGAAAATCTGTTCAGGACCAAGCCTTTGTCAACCTTCCCGATCAGCGTCGCCAGGGATTCTGACCCGGGCTCTATGACATAATAATATCCGTCGTTCACGGCCCTTTCAAGACCGCATTTATTGGCCCCGTATTGACTGAGAAGATAACTTTTCAAAACGCCTTTATCAATAATGGTCAGGTTTTCCGCCGGAAAACCATCCCCAGTGATTGCATATCCTCCGGCCATGGCTCTATCCCGAGGGGCAGATTTGAGGGTCAGAAAAGGCGGCGCTACGGTCCTATTCAGCGAATCTTTTAGAAATGAAGTTCCGGTAATCAAAGTGCGGTCGCTTAAATGAATAGCTAAAAATTCAATAAAGTCATCTAAACATTCCGGTGTAATAATAATATCCCCGACACTTTTCCCGGGGAAAGGCCGGGCTTCGATCTGGTGCGGTGCCTCGCTGATCAATCGTTCCAATCCTCCATATTTAAGAAGGGGGCACGACAAATCA
>Ga0334895_1001236_pt1 | contig 27170 bp, 21 predicted proteins | sample GraSluR3_MG_7_FD_207229 | JGI IMG/M metagenome (GOLD analysis project Ga0334895, IMG submission 207229) | Sludge microbial communities from methane-producing bioreactor in Wageningen University, Netherlands - Granular Sludge_31_05-R3 | ecosystem: Engineered > Bioreactor > Anaerobic >... | reverse complement strand
TCCTGTTTCACTGTTGACATGACTAAAGACACATAATGAAACTTGATTTGTTAGTTTTGATTCTAGATCATCTAAAATGATCTTTCCATAATGATCCGTATCAATGTATATGACATTAAATCCTTTTTTTGTCATATGCTCTACTGTGTGAATCACTGAGGAGTGTTCAACTCTTGTTGTCACAATTATCTTCTCTGAGTTTGACGGCAAATTATCCAACAGCCCTTTAATAGATAAGACGTTGCTTTCAGTTCCTCCTGAAGTGAAAAAAACTTCTTCTGGATTGCCTCCAATAAATGCAGCCAATTCTTTTCTGAATCCATCTAAGGCTTTCTCACATACATGCCCATAAGCATGCAGAGCAGATGGGTTCCCATAATATTCTTCATAATACTGCACCATTTGTTCTAGTACATCTTTGAATGGTTTAGTGGTCGCTGCGTTGTCTAAATAAATCATATTACACCTACCTGTGCTCCTATCAACGATTTCGTCTACAGCTAATATTTTTGGTTGCCAATCTAATATTGCTATGCTATAATGAGATTGGTTATCCCCCCGATAGCCAAAATATATTCCCAATACCCCTTTTAAGCATTTATGCTTAGGACAAAACGACCTGCCCGGGTCGTTTTGTCCTATTTTTGTTGCATTCAATGTGTCGCAATGTAACGCTTGACTTCCATTTCATATGCTTCCATCATTCTTTCAACCATTCGGTTGCTTGAAGAAGCATATGGTATAGAAGCAATGTTATTGACTGGCATCACACCAATTGAAGTCCCCGTAACAAAGGCTGCGTCGAAAAAAGTAAGCTCTTCTAGCCTAATCACTCTTCTCTGAAGATGAATCCTTTTCACCCCACAAATCTCAATAATTTTGCTCCTAGTCGTTCCTAATAGGACCCCCTGGTCTGGAGCTGTAATAATCATACTTCCTTTTACAAAAAATAAATTTGATCGACTCCCTTCATGAATCTCTCCTTTTTCAGAAACAAAGATACATTCATCCGCATTTTCATCATTCAGTATTTCTTTTATCAAAGACCTAAGTTGATTATCCAAAATTTTTGCATTAGGCTTCTCTCTTTCTTCATACATCAGCAGTGCATAATACCCTTCCTGGTATTTTTTTACTGCCGGATAATGAGATCTTAATACATACACAATTAAATTTGCTTCGCCATTTTCATAGTACGCTATTTTTACATTAATGTTTTTTTCGTTGAAGTGTTCCAACAAATATTGGATCACTCCCTTTATATGCTGACTTGACAATGCAGTCCGTAATCCTATCAGTTTCAGACTATTGTTCAGTCTTCGAATATGCTCCTCAAAAAATAAAGGCTTCCCATCAATGATGCGGATGACCTCATATACCATTTCTCTTTCTTTATTCAACAAATCATAGATGGTTTCTATATCTACCAATTGGCCATTTAGTAGCCCTTTATCATAAACACTGTCTTTCATTTCTACTCCTATTCAAAGATATCTTCGCTCCACACCATTACATTATAATACCATCAATATCTTAAGCAAACCTATTTCATGCCAATTTCTCGTCACAGTCGTTAACATCAACTCCATTTTTGCCTTTTAAAACGTTATCCTTAGTGTTATAATGTCGTTATGCAATTATTAGTTCATCTAACAAGTTGAGGAGGTATTATGAATAAAGAACATCTGAGTATTATTGGTGATTTTATTGGAATTTTTCAACAGCTGGTAACCGCTGATTTTAATATTGCTGTTTGCGACGAGTCTCGTATCGTTGCTGCATCGCCAGGTAGATCTATCGATCTGAACTTAAAAGTTGGTGATCTTGTGAAGGATGGCGCTGTAGGAATGGAAGCTATTAAATCAAAAAAACCTGTCACAAGAACTGTTTCACGGGAAGTCTATGGCATTCCATACATTGGTCGAGCTGTTCCACTCTTTGATAACGATCATGTAATAGGTGCGGTTATCGTAGCGGAGTCTACTGATTCTAAAGACAAGCTAATTCAAATGGCACAAAATCTTTCTTCTACTATTGAACAAATAACAGCGGCCATGCAGGAGAATGCATCTGGTCTTGAGAAAGTGGCATCTCTGGGCATGGAAATGGAGAAAATCTCTCAAACAAACCTTCATTCTGTCAATCAAACTGATAAAATTGTGGACACAGTTTATAACATTGCCCGTCAAACAAAATTATTAGGCTTGAATGCCTCTATAGAGTCTGCTCGCGCGGGTGAAGCCGGAAAAGGTTTTAAAGTCGTTGCAAATGAAGTTGGTGAACTTGCCGAGAACAGCACCAATGCCACAAAGCAAATTAATGACCTTCTTGAACAATTAAAGATAGAAAACAATAAAGTGAGTGACCAGAGTCAAGAACTATCGCAAATTCTGAGCCAATTAGCTGCTTCAACAGAAGAAATCAGTGCTTCTACACAATCTTTGTCTCAAATGTCCGATGAGCTTGTAAGCATGGCGGAAAACTTAACTTAAAACACAAACCCATTTTCTATATTTAGAAAATGGGTTTTAGATTCTTTTTGTAACGATTACTTGATTGCCTTTAATTTCAAAAGTATCTGATACTCCTGCAACTAATAGCAAGCCCCTACCTCTTTCATCCTCAGTTTCTGGAATAAACGGTTTTTTCCAATCAAAACCTTGTCCTTCATCCATTACAGATGCTTTGATGAATTCTTCACTAATTTGAAGGCTAATGACAATACTTTTATTTGAATCATTTTTGTTGCCATGAATAATGCCATTGTTAACTAGCTCGCTTAACATAAGCTTCAAATCGTATTTATTATCTTCTTCTAAAAACGAATTGATCTCGAACAGAATATCATTTATTGCCGCCCGTGCGCAACCCAAATCACTTTTAAGTTTTATTCTACAATTATAATTCATACCATCTACCTCAATGCTATTTATACCCACCATAAAGCGATTTAAACAGTTTTGTCGTAGATGGCATTCAATTATTTTTTAAGCACCGCCTGGGCTGCTGCTAATCTTGCAATAGGTACTCGGTAAGGAGAACAACTCACATAATCCAACCCAACGTTATTAAAGAACTCTATTGACATAGGATCGCCACCATGTTCGCCGCACACACCAATTTTTAGATTTGGCTTTGTCGACCTTCCAAGCTTCACTCCCATTTCTACTAATTTCCCAATTCCTTCCTGGTCTATGGTTTGGAAAGGATCAGATGGCAATATCTCTTTATCCATATACTCACTTATGAATTTCCCGGAATCATCTCTTGAGAATCCAAATCCCATCTGAGTCAAGTCATTTGTTCCAAAAGAGAAAAATTCTGATATCTCTGCGATTTGGTCTGCTATCAATGTTGCTCTTGGAACCTCCATCATGGTTCCTACTAAATATTCCAAAGAATGTTGTTTTTCATCAAATATTTGCTCAACTGTAGAAACTACAATTTTCTTGAGGTATGCAAATTCTTTTGTGATGCCCACCAAAGGTATCATGATTTCTGGTATAATGCTCAACTGGTCCTCTTGACTAACTTCTACCGCTGCTTCCATAATTGCCCTCGTTTGCATGACCGCTATTTCAGGATATGTAATTGCCAATCGACACCCTCTATGTCCCAACATTGGATTAAACTCATGCAAATCACTGATTACCTCTTTCAATGTTGAGACAGATACTTTCATTTGCTCTGCCAGCTTTAATATGTCTTCTTCTTCTGTTGGCAAGAACTCATGTAATGGCGGATCCAGTAATCTTACGGTTACAGGTTTGTCTTTCAAAACGCGATAGATAGCCTTGAAATCTTCCTTTTGAAAAACCAAAAGCTCTTCTAAAGTAGTTTGTCTCTTTTCAACGCTATCGGACAGAATCATTCTTCTTACCACTGGAATCCTTTTTTCATCAAAAAACATGTGTTCTGTTCTACAGAGTCCAATCCCTTCCGCACCAAAACGCACTGCTGTAGATGCGTCTTTTGGTGTATCGGCATTCGTTCTTATATCCAAATTTCTTATCTTATCCGCCCATGCCATTAGTTTCCCAAAATTGCCTGAAAGATTGGGTTCCATTGTTTTTATGACACCACGATAAACTTTGCCTGTGCTTCCATCCAATGAAATCTCCGAACCCTCTTCGAATACCTCCCCTCTAATTGAGAATTGACGGTTTTCTTCATCTACCTTGACCTCATCACAACCTGCTACGCAACATTTCCCCATTCCTCTTGCCACAACGGCTGCATGCGATGTCATTCCTCCTCTTGCAGTTAATATCCCTTTGGCCACATTCATCCCTTCAATATCTTCGGGAGAGGTTTCTTTTCTAACCAATATGACGGATTCGCCATTTTTGGTGGCTACAACCGCTTCCTTTGCTGTGAAATACACTTTGCCGGTAGCTGCTCCTGGTGATGCTGGCAATCCTTTTGTCAGTTCTTTGACTGCATCCATTGTTTTTGAATCAAAAGTAGGATGCAACAACTGATCCAGAGTTGAAGGTTGTATCCTCATAATGGCTTCTTCTTGACTGATTAATCCTTCCTCTACCATTTCAACAGCTGATCGCAATGCAGCTTCAGCCGTCCTTTTCCCTGTTCTTGTCTGAAGAATGTATAACTGGCTTTTTTCTATCGTAAATTCAATATCTTGCATGTCTTTGTAATGATTTTCCAGCTTATTTGTTATCTCTACAAATTGTTGAAAGACACTTGGCATTACTTGACCTAATTCTTCAATGTTTAAAGGCGTTCGTATCCCCGCAACCACATCCTCGCCTTGAGCATTCATCAAAAATTCTCCAAAAAGTCTCTTTTCGCCTGTTGCAGGATTTCTGCTAAAGGCCACACCTGTCCCACAGTCATTTCCCATATTCCCAAAAACCATGGATTGAACTGTAACAGCCGTCCCCATTTTATGTGATAGCCCATGTATGTTTCTGTATGTGATTGCCCTGGCGTTGTTCCAAGATCTGAATACTGCTTCAATAGCCATTTTCAATTGTACAAATGGATCTTGTGGAAAGCTTTCACCCACTTCCTTTAAATAGATTTTTTTGTAACTGTTGACCAAATCAATGAGCTGATCAGCTGTTATCTCAGTATCGCTTGTGTAATTATTTGAAATTTTTATATCCTCTAGAGGCTTTTCAAATAAGTATTTAGGAACAGATAACACCACATCACTGAACATTTGTATGAACCGTCGATAGCTATCGTATGCAAATCTTGGATTTTCTGTGTTTTTTGCCATTCCAACAACTGCTTCGTCGTTGAGTCCCAAGTTTAGTATTGTATCCATCATTCCTGGCATTGAAACAGCAGCTCCAGACCGAACAGATACTAGCAGTGGATTCTCACTATCTCCAAACTTTTTCCCGATTTTTTCCTCAATCACGCGCAAGTTGTTGTGAATTTGTACAACCATCTCTTCTGACATTTCTTTGTTGTTCTCATAAAAAGCTAAACAAGCCTCCGTAGTCACTGTCATTCCAGGTGGTACCGGTAGTCCAATGCTATTCATCTCTGATAGATTCGCCCCTTTGCCTCCCAACAGACTCTTCATGCTTGCATTTCCCTCATCAAACAAATATACCCACTTTTTATCCATTTGAACCTCCTCACGATTTATAGTCTCATATTATTTAATAATTGACATGATAATACTGGCAGTCTCCTCTATCGCTCTTTGAGACACGTCGATAACGGGACATTTTAGCTGATTGAAAATAGTATCCGCATAATCAAGTTCTTCAAGGATTCTATTTAGATCTGCATATGATGACTGTGTTTTTACACCCATATCTTTTAGTCTTTCCCTTCGGATGCTGTTTAATACTTCTGGACTGTTAGTCAGCCCAATGATTTTACTTGCAGGTATTTTAAATAATTCCTCTGCTGGTCTAACTTCTGGCACTAGAGGCAGGTTTGCGACTTTGTAGTTTCGGTTGGCAAGATATAAACTCAAAGGTGTCTTTGAAGTTCTAGAGATTCCAATCAAAACCACATCCGCCTTCTTGAATCCCCTTGGGTCTTTACCATCATCATATTTTACCGCAAATTCAATAGCCTCTATTTTGTCAAAGTAATCTGCTGTCAGCTTACGATTCAATCCAGCTTCTCTTTTGGGTTTGACCCCTGTAAGCACTGTCAATTTTTCCATAATCGGTCCGAGCAAATCTATGGCTAATATGTTGTTATCTTCCGTTATTTTTTTAAAATACTCCTTTTGTTCGTCCATAACCAAAGTATACAATACGAGGCATTTTCTTCCCTTAGCAAGTAACATTATTTCGTCCATTTGCTCTTTGTCAATAACAAATGAAAACTTTTTGATATCTTGAACCGCATCATTAAAATGAATTTTTGCGGCTTGTGCCACCAGTTCAGCAGTTTCACCTATTGAATCTGAAACGACAAATATTTCTGATTTTTCAGAATTCATTCAATACTCTCCTTATTAGAGTGCACTATAAATATAAAATTTATATTTAGTATAGCACATACCGTTTATTTGTACACACTTTATTTGGTGCCGTTCATAATGTTTGAAAGCTGACTTAATCGTCAGCTCTCGACTAGAACAATCCTGATATTTTCCCGTTCTCATCTACATCAATTTTTTCAGCAGAGGGAAGTTTTGGCAATCCTGGCATTTTCATGATGTTGCCAGTTGATACCACAATAAAGCCTGCTCCTGCCGAAACTGTTATTTGACTCGCCGTAATCCTAAAATCTGAAGGCCTCCCGAGAATTGACGGGTCATCTGTAAGCGAGTATTGGGTTTTGGCCATACAGATAGGAAGATTTCCAAAACCTAGACGTTCAAGGTTCGCTATCTCTTTTTCGACTTTAGTGGTATAGTCAACACCGTCTGCACCATATATTCGCGTTGCAATTGCTTCAATTTTTTCTTTGATTGATGCTTCAACATCATAAGCAAAATTAAATTTTTTCTCATGAGATTCGATTAAACGAATTAAGTGATTGGCTAGTTCTTGTCCTCCTGATCCCCCTTTTTCCCAAACTTCTGAAAGCTCAATCGGGACACCTGCTTGTTGACATTTGTTTTTTATTAAATTAATTTCTGATTCTGTATCTAAAGGAAATTTGTTGATGGCTACTACAACAGGTAGACCAAAAACCTCTCTCATATTCTCAATGTGCTTAAGCAAATTAGGCACTCCATGGCTTAATGCGTCCAAGTTTTCAGTACTCAGTTCATCTTTTGGAAGGCCTCCATTGTACTTCAATGCCCGTATCGTCGCCACAATAACAACTGCATCCGGCGAAAAACCAGCCTGTCTACATTTTATGTCAATAAACTTTTCGGCACCTAAATCAGCTCCAAAGCCAGCTTCTGTTACAACATAATCCGCAAAATGTCTCGCCATATTGGTGGCCATCAATGAATTACATCCATGCGCAATATTGGCAAACGGTCCTCCATGAATAAACGCGGGTGTTCCCTCAAGTGTCTGGACCAAATTGGGTTTTAGCGCATCTTTCAATAAAGCTGCCATTGCTCCCTGAGCATTTAATTCGGCTGCCGTAACAGGTTCCCCTGAGCGATTATATGCCACTACAATCTTTGCCATCCTATTCTTTAGATCCATCACATCTGAAGATAAGCAAAATGCAGCCATGACTTCACTGGCTACAGTAATGTCAAATCCATCCTCTCTCGGCATACCATTTCCTTTGCCTCCTAGTCCTGACACAATTTGTCTTAACTGTCTGTCATTCATGTCCAAAGCTCGACGCCAAACAATTTTTCTTGTGTCAATGTTCAAATGGTTGCCTTGTTGAATATGGTTGTCGATCATAGCAGCTAGAAGGTTGTTGGCTGCACCAATCGCATGTAAATCACCTGTGAAATGCAAGTTAATATCCTCCATAGGTACCACTTGTGCATAGCCGCCCCCAGCTGCTCCTCCCTTTATTCCAAACACAGGTCCTAGAGAGGGTTCTCTAATAGCAACAATGGTTTTTTTTCCCAATTTTGACAACGCATCTGCAACACCAATAGTTGTTGTGGTTTTGCCTTCTCCTGCTGGAGTGGGGTTGATTGCTGTCACCAAAATTACTTTACCTTGGTTGCTCTTTGTTTTTTTTAAGACATTATAATCAATTTTAGCTTTATGTGTCCCATATAAGTCAACAAATTCCTCTCCAATTCCAACTTTTTCAGCAATTTCGAGAATATGTCTAGGTTTTGCCTCTTGAGCAATCTGGATATCGCTTCTATGTGTCATTCTTTCCTCCTTGTTTTTCATGCTATCTTCTTTGTTTCAAAAAATGTTTTAAAGTATCTTTGTTTTTTGTTATCACCAAATCAATTGGAAAATTAACTGATTTGAAAATATTATAAATTTTTTCAAAATCACCTAGTCTGTAGTGAATGTGTGCATCACTTCCTGTAGTCACATATGCGCCAACATCCTTTGCAATCCTTGCAATTTCAACACAATTGTCCCAACTACCTTCACGGCTTCCACTGAATGAACCACTGTTGATTTCAACTGCCACATGGTATTTCTTAGCCGCCTCAACAAATTCATATTGATGAATGGGGTAGGCTGTGTTTCCAGGATGACCAATAATGTCAACTTTTCCACTTTTCATTGCATTGATTAGGGTGTTGGTGTTATCGTCGATAGACATGGCCTCAATACAAGGAGGGTGAAGGCTGGCAATAACCAAATCTAGCTTTCTTAATACCCACCCCGGTATATCAATTTCTCCTTCAATATTCATGATGTTTGCTTCTACTCCTTTTAAAATCTCAATCCCATCTATTACATCTGGCAATTCCTTTTGATTAGCAATATGGTAGAGATGAGATGCACCAGGCATTTCTGGCCCATGATCCGTTACGGCAAACATTTCAAATCCTTTAGATTTTGCTATAGCCAAATACTCACCAAAGGTACTGTAAGCATGTCCGCTTGATACAGTATGTAAATGCGTATCTATCCTAATATCCATAGTCCCTCCCTTAGATTTTATGTATTTATATAATATATTGTTTTTTTAATCAATGATAGTACATGATATCGTTACTAATCCGTTTGTAAAATAGATTTTTGACATCGTCATATTTTTTTGTTTGACCCATGATCCACATCATCTTTGTCAAAACACTCTCAAGGGTCATGTCTAAAGCCTCAAGTACATTATACCTTTTTAACGCTTTCATGCCAACTTCATAAAGCGCCATATCGCTACCCTCGCTCATTACCTGAGATGTGATGACAACGATTCTGCCATTTGAGGTTAAAGATCCCATTTTTTCTAAAAAATTTCTCCTATCCTCAAATGGCAACCCTCCCGCTCCATAGCTCTCAATTACAATCCCCTCATATTTTTCACCAATATAGTCCAAAACATCTGGTTGCATTCCAGGAGCTAGCTTCAGCAAAAAAATATTTGGGTAAATTTCTTTATAAAAAACTTCATCTTCCACAGGTACTTCAGATCTTACGTATCTAGCAACCCGCGTGCCATCAATAAATGCTGCAATTGGATAATTAATACTCTCGAAGGCATCAAAGCTTTTTGTCTTGGTTTTTCTTGCACGAGTCCCCAAAATCGCTTTGCCGTCAAAAACTATGTACACGCCAGATACTCCTTCACAAAGAGCATATGTGATCGCATCTTTAAGATTTTTTTTTGCATCTGTTGTATCCATGTTGATAGGTCGCTGTGCTCCTGTTACAATAATTGGCTTTTTGATGTTTTGTATCATATAAGACAATGCCGCCGCTGTATACGCCATCGTATCTGTTCCATGCGTGATAATAAACCCATCATAAAATGGATAGTTCTCTTCTATGCAAGCTGTCATTTCAACCCAATGCTCTGGCTGAATGTTTGTACTGTCAATATTAATGAGTTCATAAGTGTTTATTTGATACCCATTCCCTAAATCATTCAAGTAGTTTAGCATTTCATCAGCACTGATGCTGGGTGCAAATCCCTCTGTCGTAATTGTACTGGCAATGGTTCCTCCTGTTGAGATAAGCAGCAGTTTTCTCATATGGACTCCTTTATAATCAATTTACTCATATCATCCGGCAAAGTAGCTTTAATAAAAACAGAATCTCCAGTCCTTGGATGAGCAAACGCCATAGAATAACAATGCAAAGCTTGTCGTCCTATCCATAGGCTCTCTTCTCCGTACAACGTATCTCCTAATATAGGCATCCCTTCATTAGCCATATGAACACGAATTTGGTGTGTTCGTCCTGTGATTAGCTTGACTTCCAAGCATGAGAAGTTACCCTGAATATTCACTAGACGGTAATGCGTTTCACAAGCTTTCCCAAATAAATTCACTTCACTCTTTATCGAACCTTTCTCTTTTAAAATAGGCGCATTAAGAACTCCTTCATGTTTATTTGGTTTTCCATTCACACATGCTATGTAAGTTTTTTCAATTTTCCCCTGTTTCATTTCCGCTGAGACTAAGTGGTGTACATGCGGATTTTTGGCCACCAACAATACACCAGACGTATTCATGTCCAACCTATTCACGAATCTTACCTTTCTATTAATACCTGACTCCTCAAAATATTGAGCAAGTCCATTAGCCAATGTTCCTCTATCATGACTTTTAGTTGGATGTACCACAAGATAAGGATTTTTGTTGATCGCTAGAAGATCTTGATCTTCATAAATCACTTCTAGGTCCATTTTTTCCATTGGAATGTCTTCTTTCTCATCCAAAAAATCCACCTGTATAACTTCATCTCGAAACACTGTCTTGTGAAGGGTTGTTGTCTTTCCTTCAATCGTGATCTTCCCGCCCATATCTAGTTTTTCCAATAGTCTTTTTGAAAAACCTGCTTGTTCGGTCAATAAATCTTTAACTTTCATGTCCTCTTCGCCACACATTATATAAAACGTATCTATTGCCATCATAACCTCTAATTGAATTTTACTCTGATATCCTATATTATATAAATGTATCAAGTGAACTACAACCTGAAATGTGGAGAATTTATGGAGAATAACAGAATTATAAATATAATTACAAATAACAACAGCTATTCCATTGAAATTGCAGCTCAACTCAAATATGAGTTGACGCGCTATCACTATCATGTTTCAGAAGAATACAATCCTTCCGCAGAGCTTAACATTTCCGTTGGAGGCGATGGCTCTTTTTTAAGAGCCCTTCGAAATAATGATTTTCCATCCATTCCCATCATTGGCGTAAACACTGGTAATCTTGGTTTTTATCCTGAGTTGTCCCCAAAAGACATTCAGTCTTTTGCTAAAGACTACAGCCTTGGCCAATACAGCATCAATAAGTTGCCGCTTTTACAATGCGAGATCTGCTCCGAAGAAGTTGTTCATACGGTCTATGCATTAAATGATATAGCCATAAAAGGAGACCAAACCAAAACCATACATCTTGATGTATTCATAGATTACAACCATCTCGAAACGGTTAGTGGTGATGGTGTTATTGTTTCGATGCCGATGGGTAGTTCTGCTTACAACTATTCTTCTGGTGGTAGCTTGGTGTACCCTTCTTTAAACACCATGCAACTGACACCAATAGCGCCCCTCAACTCAAACGCTTACCGTTGTTTGTCTTCAAGCATTATTGTCCCTCCTGATTTGAATATAATCATTGTTCCTGAGTACAAGTACATTGAAAAAATTGTTTTTAGCTTGGATGGCGAACAGGTCAATTATGAAAAAGTTACTCACTCAAATTTCTTTGTCTCCCAAAAAACAATAAAAATCATTTCCATGGGTACTTTCAACTATTGGAAAGTAATAAAAGAAAAATTCCTATAAAAAAAGCTGTGGTTTTCACAGCTTTTTTTCTATCCAACATACCCTTCCGCTTGATTGTAGCGATCTATCTTTCTGTTCTCCAAAAATTCTTTTGCAACTTGAGGAAATAGGACATAGGATAATACGTCTTCCATTGATTCTGACAAATCACCAATGTCCGCCTTTGCTTTCTCCAACTCATTCTCTAGGAAGTCCGCTGGCCTTACAGTTATGACTTCTTCTTCACCTATTATTTTTGTTCTGATCTCATCAGAAATTGGAGCAGGTGGTTTCCCATAAAGGCCCTTCACATATTTTTTTATCTCAACCGGAACCATTTTATAGCGCTCTCCAGTCATTACATTGAACACTGCTTGTGTCCCAACCATTTGACTCATAGGTGTAACCAACGGAGGGAACCCCAAATCTTCTCTAACTCTGGGAATTTCTCTCAATACAGCTTCAAACTTATCTTCAGCATTCAAAGACTTCAGTTGTGATATGAGATTTGACAACATACCACCAGGCACTTGATATAGCAACGTTCTCGGTTCAAGGAATAATACTTTTGGACTTAAAATGCCTTGCTCTAAATAATTATCCCTTATTCTCTTGAAATGATCCGCTATTTCATTAAGGAGCAAAATATCCAAACCTGTTTCATAAGGTGTTCCTATCAGTGTCTCTACAATTGTTTCCGTCGGAGGTTGACTCGTCCCTGATGAAAAAGGTGAAATGGCAGTATCAACGATGTCAACACCCGCCTCTATTGCCTTTAATACTGTCATAGATGCAACTCCACTGGTACAATGGTTGTGTAATTCAATTGGCAAAGATGTGCTAGATTTTATCGCCTTAATGAAATCGAAAGCATCATAAGGTTTTAATATCCCCGACATATCTTTAATACAAATAGAATCCGCGCCCATTTCTTCCAATTTATTAATCAAGTCTATAAAATATTCAACCGTATGAACCTTGCTTGTCGCATAAGATATGGCACATTGACAATGCGCACCTTCATCTTTAATAACTTCAATTGACTTTTGCATATTTCTCGGATCATTCAAAGCATCAAATACTCGAATTATATCGATGCCATTTTTGATTGCTTTGCGAATAAACATCTCTACCACATCGTCTGCATAATGCTTATACCCTAATAGGTTTTGTCCACGCAGAAGCATTTGGAGTTTTGTATTCTTCACATGCTTCTTAATCGTCCTCAGTCTTTCCCAAGGATCCTCATTCAAAAATCTTAAACAAGCATCAAAAGTTGCACCGCCCCATACTTCAATGGCATGGTAACCCACACGATCGATTTTGTCCAAGACTGGAATCATTTCTTCAGTTGTCATCCGTGTTGCAATTAAAGATTGATGTCCGTCCCTTAAAGAAGTCTCTGTAATTTTTACCTTTTTCATATCAACCATCCTTTATAAACTTTAAAACATGCTCAGATTAATTCAGCTCACTGAATTTTTATTTAACATTATTCAAATTAAGTCAATTGTTGATTTTCTTAATTAAATTATGCTATAATTCTGTTATAATTGTTTTTATCATACCATTTAGTTCGTCCTCTGTAAATGCAAAAAGAAACAAAAAACAGAAAAATACTTTAACAAAATAGGTTTTTTCTTATAAAGACTCAATATTATGAGGTGTATTATGGATATTACAGATTTAAAAATCATCGAAGCTATGCAACAAAATGGTCGTATCTCTATGAAAAACTTGGCTCACTTAGTGTCTTTGAGCCCACCCGCTACAGCAGAAAGGGTTCGTCGACTAGAAGAAAATGGCATTATTCAACGGTATAAGGCCATCATCAATTCTGACAAGGTGGGAAAACCTATCCGTGTTTTTATTAATGTGGCCATGAAATCAGATAAGTTGTCTGAATTTATTGCATTTGCTGAGAAAACTGAAGCCATTACGGAATGTCATCACGTAACTGGTCCTTATAGTATGATCTTAAAAGCGCACCTTAGAGAAATGTCTGAACTAGAAGTCTTGGTTGGGAAAGTTCAGGTATTTGGCAATACAGAGACTCACATCATCATGTCAAGTCCTATAGAAAACAAACCTTTGTGACCTATCTATTTTCTTTGTCTTGAGTCTCTTCTTGTACAAACCAACCGAATCCTATGATCAACAATATATCACCTATGCTGATTGTTTTGGGAAATGGATATGGATGAGACAGCACGATGATATCACCTAAAATTCTTAATACCGTGTCTTCTGTCATTGCTGTGTGTATCAGATCTTTCCCTGATTGTAAATACTGAATGTTTTCAATGGCATTTTCATAACCCATAGGTATGTAAACAGGCATCTTCATGCCATTTAACATGATCACCAAAAAATTCAACAATGTTCCTAAAAAAAGAATTCTCATATAATGCTTCTCAATATTCAAAACCATTCCTATCAATAATAATTGATAAGAAATACAATGAATAAATGAAAAGTATTCATGAATATATCCTGATAAGAAGAAATCAGTAAAATATGTTGTTATGAGAATGGCTAGAAACTGCAAAAAGAAGCTTGCTGCAAAAATTGCAAGCCCCTTTATATTAACAGCTATCAAATTTTTCAACTTTTGTTTCCTAACAAATACCACTACCAATGACAAAGCAAGTACTAAAAGTATCTCATGTATCATCAAGCTATTCCTTCTTCATTTTTTTTGATCTTCTTCGATGTTATCCGTTATATTCACAAGAGCTTTTTGGGTAGCTATCCATAAATTTGGATTAAACTGGGTCCCCATGTTAGCTTGAATCTCATCAATCGCTTCTTTGGGTGAAAGGGCCTTTCTGTAAGGCCTGTCTGTTGTCATCGCATCATATGCATCAGCTATAGTCAACACACAGGTCTCAATAGGTATCTTCTCCTTGCTGATACCATCTGGATAACCTCCCCCGTCCCATCTCTCATGATGATGTTTAACTATTTCCATGACTTCACCAAGAAAACCCACATCCTTGATAATATCATAGCCAATGCTAGGATGATTCTTAATCACTTCTAACTCTAAGTCAGATAACCGATCTTTCTTATTGAGAATATTGTCGTTAATCCCAATTTTCCCTATATCATGCAACAGCGCCGCGTTTTTTATGACTTCTATTTGTTTTGGACTCATATCCATTTCATTAGCAATTGCTACTGCGTATTCCCCAACTCTCGAAGCATGCCCGCTTGTATAAGGGTCCTTGGCTTCTATGGCATTAATCAATGCTTTCACTGTGTCATAATAGTTTTTTCTCATATCGACATATAATTTAAACGAATACCTTGAAAGCATTAACGGTACAAAAAATAAAACTACTGCCCCAGGTCCATAACTATTATATGCAATGGCCACAAGAATTCCAAGTAAGCTCACTGCAAAAACACTCAAATTTGTTCCTCTGAAATTTTCAAACCAAATATGTGTAAACTTGCCCCCTTGTAAAAAAAATATCAGTGCGGTCATGCAAAGAGTGTTGACTGTAATGAACACTGCCATAGATCCAATCACTGAAAAGGGGTCAATGAAATCAAAAGAAAGAAATTGATTGTGTATTAACACATATGCAATCCCTGCAGTTCCTGTATATAGAATGTTTTGAGAAACATTAAACAACGTTTTTATCGGGGGTGTATTGAAAAAATGAATGTACCCTCTCCCTTCAACATAAGGTCGACAAAAAGTCATACCCGCTATCCCAACAATAATTGCAGCTAATGGTCCTCCGACGATTATTGCTGCAAAAGTAATGGCAAATGTCACTGATATGGCTCCTATCCCTGGCAATTGAACCAGAAATGTTTCCGCAACTACTGCCAAAATGGATAAAACTAAGACCATCATCCAGTCATCAACATGGTATTGGTTTATAACATAACCCATCAGCAATGCAGACAGGATCGCCAATCCAAAAATGTAGTTTCTTGCCTTAACTGGAACACTGGACATGATGACCTCCTTATATATAAAAGACCGGTTAAAAAAATTATTTTAAAGCCATTTGTAGCCAGCGCCACTAGCTAATACTAGCGCCAGTATCGAAATCATTACTGCCATAATTTTTTTCATGATATAGCCTCCTGTTTAATTGCTCTGATTACCGCTAATATACAGGCTATATCCGCTTCGCTAGTTGTTGTTTTTTTTAAAATGTTGTTAAAGTCTTAACCGGCCTTTTATGACGATTCTTGTATCTTGTATTTGGCGATGCTTCTATTGATGGCGCACAGTGTCGCCTTCACAGATGCTTCAACTTTTGAAGAATCTACAAAACAGTTGCCGCAGAGTAATTTCTCTGTTCCTCCACTAATGAAGCTAATGGCACAATCCACCATTTCCTTATTCGCAAGCCGTTTGTTCTCAACATCTTCTAAAATCAATTGATTCTTAAGACCGAATGCGTTTTCCACAGCCTTAAGAGTGGCTTCCGAAGCCATTCGAATTAGATTTCTCTCTGTTTTAGCTCCTGATACTGTTGCCTCAAAAATTTCGCCATTTTGCTCTAAGACAACATTGATTTTTGAATATTCCAAAGTGTTTTCAATGTTAATCCCTTGGATGATAAGCCTATTGCCATTTCCTACAAAGCTTTCGTCAACCACTTGAGCAATGCTAATTTTCTTATAATCTACATCTATTCCAAACTTTGAAATCAATACTGATTGTATATCCCGGCATATTTGCTTAGGATTCCTAGAAGAATCAGTCAATACATGTATTTCTTTGATTTCATCATTGGATCTGATGATTTTACTGGACAATACTGATTTAATATTGCATAGAAAAACTTCTACCTCTTGAAAGTTCATTGTTTCCTCCACAACCCATACTGACTACATTTTACACTATTTTCACCATTTTGTGAATGATAATTTACCTAATCCAGTGTGATTGTGTAATTTTTATCGTTTTCCTGTGTATTATTCAGTCTCTATTAAATACGTCCATTATAGTCCCATCTCTTGCTTTACATTCTTAAATACCTGCAAGGCAAAGTCCAGCTCATCTTTCGTATGTGCTGCTGATATCTGTGTCCTGATTCTTGCTTTTCCTTTTGGAACAACAGGAAAATAGAACCCAATGGCATATATCCCTTTCTCTAAGAGCCTTGTCGCCATCTGTTGTGCTAATACGGCATCTCCTATCATAATCGGAACAATTGGATGAGTCCCTTCAATAACATCCAGTCCAATTGTTTGAATTCCTTTTCTAAAATACTTCGTATTTTCTTCAAGTTTATCTCTTAATTCCGTGGAAACCGTTAAACGATCAAGAACTGTCAAGGAAGCTGTGGCAATTGCAGGGGCTAATGTATTAGAAAACAAATAAGGTCTGGAGCGCTGTCTCAATAATTGGATGATTTCTTTTCTGCCGCTTGTATAGCCTCCGCTTGCTCCACCTAGGGCCTTTCCAAGCGTTCCTGTCAATATATCAACTCGACCTAAAACATCATGGTACTCATGGGTCCCTCTTCCTGTTTTCCCTACAAATCCAGTAGCATGACTATCGTCAACCATCACCAGTGCATTGTATTTTTCTGACAGATCACAAATCTTTTTAAGATTTGCAATAATACCATCCATTGAAAACACGCCGTCTGTCGCAATAATTTTTATTCGTGCCCCTTCATCGTCTGCCTTTATTAATTGTCTTTCTAGATCTTCCATGTCATTATTGAAATATCTGTATCGTTTTGCTTTGCTTAACCTAATGCCATCAATTATGCTTGCATGATTCAACTCGTCACTAATAATGGCATCTCTTTCATCTGTAATCGTTTCAAATAACCCTCCATTAGCATCGTAACAAGAAGAATACAAAATCGTATCTTCCGTCTCTAAAAATGAAGTTAGCTTGTCTTCCAAAGCTTTGTGAACAGACTGTGTGCCACAAATAAATCGAACAGAAGACAGTCCGTATCCCCATTGGTCATAACTGTTTTTAGCTGCTTCTCGGACTTCAATGCTGTTTGAAAGTCCTAAATAATTGTTAGCGCACATATTCAGGACCCCCTTGACTTGAGTGGTATTGATTGTACTGCCTTGTGGCGTTGTAATAATTCTTTCGTCCTTCCACAGCCCACTTTTCTTAATTTCTTCCAGTTGTTCTTTATAATGTGATTGATATTCTTTATACATACTATCCTCCTATATCCATTCAAGTATCACTTTACCTGACTGTCCACTATTCATGACATCAAAGGCTTTTTCATACTCAGTATAGCGAAAATGGTGGGTGATAATCGCCGAAACATCCAACCCAGATTGCAGCATAGAGTTCATTTTGTACCAAGTCTCATACATTTCTCGCCCGTATATTCCCTTGAGATGCAACCCATTGAATACCACCTTGTTCCAATCAATGGAAGCTTGACTGGTTTGTATTCCCAACATAGCAATCTTTCCACCATGAACCATGAGATCTATCATGCTTGAAAACGCTTGACTATTACCTGACATTTCCAATCCCACATCAAATCCTTCTTTCATATTCAATTCTTCCAAAACATCTTCCAAAGATTCATTGTTTACATTGACAATTCTATCGGCTCCAAGCTTTTTAGCCAAAGCAAGACGGTAATCGTTAATATCAGTTACAACCACAAATCTTGCTCCTCCATGTTTTGCAACAGCAGCTGCCATTGCTCCTATTGGTCCTGCTCCAGTAATCAATAGATCTTCACCCAATACATCAAATGACAATGCTGTGTGAACAGCATTTCCTAATGGGTCAAAAATACTGATAATATCTTTTGACAAGTCACCTTGAGGAACCCAAATATTGGAAGCTGGCAACGCAACATATTCACTGAAAATGCCTGGTCTATTTACACCTACCCCTTTTGTATCTTTGCATAAGTGTCTTCTTCCTGCAAGACAATTTCTACATTTCCCACATACAATATGCCCTTCGCCAGATACGATATCTCCTATCTTCAAATCAATCACACCTTGACCTAGTTCAACGACTTCGCCCACAAATTCGTGACCTATTGTCATTGGGACTGGAATGGTTTGTTTCGCCCACTGGTCCCAGTTGTAAATATGTAAATCCGTTCCACATATTGAGGTTTTATGAATTTTGATCAAAACTTCACCATATTTCAATTTGGGGAGGTCTACTTGGTCCAACCACAATCCTGGTTCAGGATACTTTTTTACCAAAGCATTCATTTTATGACTCACTCTTTATTCCTCCTTTGTTTTTCTCACTTAGTTTTATAATACCTCAATTTTGTCGCTCTTACAATTACATATTTAAATTTCGTTCTTGAAATAAAAACAAAACAACCGATTAATCGGTTGTTTTGTTTTTATTATCCATAGCGTCTTTAATCAGCTGAGGTGCAAGTTTGCACTTATCTTCCGACACCGAACAAACAGCAAAGCGCAATCCTTTTTTCAATGGAACCACAAATACTCTCTTCTCAATAAGCCTTTGACTGATGGCTTTAGGATCTTCACACGGTATACTTACAAAAAATCCATCTCTATAGGGCAATAATTCTAATCCTACCTCTTCCGAAGCCGAAACAAAAGCATTTGCTCTATTTCTCAAGATCCCTTTGTAATAATCTTTTTCATTTTTATAGGCATCGTACTTTTCTTTGTCAACCAATACTTTCTCTACAGCAGTCATTGCACCTCTTGTACCGTTAGACCAGTTTGCTCTACCAGAGTGTAAACAAGTTGAAAAGAATTCATCTACCACTTCTTGTGAAGAAGATATCCCAATTGCTGCTCCATTTCTCAATCCATACATGGTGAATCCTTTTGATGCACTAAATGCAGCAATAATGAAAATGTTGTCTGGCAAATTTGAAAACTTTTTAAAGAATGCTCTTCTTTCATCTGAAACTCCTGCAAAATCGATATAAGCTGCATCCACGAGCACTGTAATTTTTTTAGATCTATCCTGCGCCTGTTCCTTTAAGAATTCGATGATTTGATCCCATTCATTGTCGGAAATACTGTAACCTGTAGGATTGTGGGCAGGTGTGTTGAGGATAGCCAATATTCTTGATTGATCCTTTATAATTTCTTTGAATCTAAATTTGAAATTATTGATATCATAATTGCCATTCTCATCGAATAGTCGATAGGTGGCAATGTTTCTTCCACCTTCTTCAGCAATTGTCTGATACGGTGTCCAGTACCAATCTGAAGTTAAAATCAAATCACCAGGATTTGTGTACCCCCAAACAGCATGTTTAACCGCACCCGTGCCGCCTGGAGTCGCAACCGTTCTAATGCAAGCATCTGGTCTGAAATTATTAAAAAAAGAATCCTCCACAGCTTTTAAAAATCCAGGCATCCCAGGTATCGCTGCATAACCAGCAATCTCTTCATTTGGCAAACTCTTAAACACTTCGTAGACCGTTTTAAAAGCGATCAATTTCCCTTCATCGTCCATCAAAGCACCTAGTGTAGAATTGATCACTTGATCTTTACCATAAATGCGCTCTGCTTCTTGAGCTTTTCCTGCAATTGCAAAGATCGGATCGTCTTTTGCAGCCCATTTTGCATGGTCTGCGACCATTTGTATCGCCATATATTCACCTCATTCATTTAATGTATGAATTATATCACAGAGTTGATTTTAGCTCAATCAATCCTCTCAACCCATCAAAGAATTCTTGCCTCTCCTTTATAAACTAGCCCTCTTGATCCATTAACAGTTATAATTTCTCCTTGTTCAATACGTTTCGTGGCGTTATCTGCCCCTACAACGACTTCCACCCCTAAGTTCATACACACAATAAATGCATGTGAGGTCAATCCTCCTTCTTCTACCACAACCGCTCCTGCCTTTTCAATAAGGGGTACTAAATCGCGATCTGTTGCAGGCACCACCAAAATGTCTCCCTCTTCGAAAACATCTTTTAAATCATCATAATAAGTTCCTATTCTTGCTTTACCAACAACTGTCTTCTTGCCAGTGCCTACTTTTTTATAGAGAAGTTCACTCACAACGTGCACTTTAATCAAGTTTGTGCTTCCTGCCACACCTACTGGAACACCTGCTGTTACAACCACTAAATCTCCTGTCTTAATCATTTTCTCTGATAACGCTCTTTGCACAGAGTGTTCAATAACAGAATCTGTTGTATCTAGTTTATCTGTTTTAACAGGGAACACTCCCCATGATAACGACAATCTTCTCATAACAGAATCTGTGTGTGTGGCTGCAATTATGGGTGCTTCAGGTCTGAATTTCGAAACAGAAACAGCTGTGTAGCCTGATGCTGTCGCTGTTATGACAGCACTAGCCTTCAAAGATAGTGCTGTCCTGCACGTTGCCAAACTTATCGCATTCGTAATGGTATTGTCCGCACATTCATACCTTGATCGAAACAACTCGTCGTAATTCAGAGATGCTTCAATTCTTTCGGCAATCCCCGCCATAATCTTTACTGACTCAACCGGGTATTTCCCAGCTGCTGTTTCTCCTGAGAGCATGATGGCATCTGTTCCGTCAAAAATGGCTGTCGCAACATCACTTACTTCTGCTCGAGTCGGTCTTGGGTTTCTCATCATGGAGTCTAGCATTTGTGTTGCGGTTATAACTGGTTTTCCTGCTTCATTACATTTATGTATCATCATCTTTTGAGCAAGAGGCACTTCTTCTGCTGGTATTTCCACACCAAGATCTCCTCTTGCTACCATGATTCCATCGGACACTCGTATGATTTCGTCGATGTTATCCACACCTTGTCTGTTTTCAATTTTTGATATGATTTGGACTGACTGTGCGTTGTTTTCTTCTAAAATCTTTCGTATGCCGATTACATCCTCTGCCCTTCTTATAAAAGAAGCTGCGATAAAGTCAATGCCTTGTTCGATTCCAAAATGGATATCTCCAATGTCTTTTTCGGTCAAAGAAGGTAAGTTCAGTTTTACATTAGGTATATTGACTCCCTTCTTATTTTTCAATACCCCACTATTGTTGATCCGACATAACAGATCCGACTCATTCTGCACTTCTTCTACCGTCACTCCAATTAGTCCATCATCAAAGAGCAGTACATCTCCTATCTTCAGGTCTTTAGCTATATTTGGATAATTCACTTTGATCGTCTTTTGATCGCCTATGACTTCTCTTGAAGTCACTACAATCTGTTGGTCTGCTATCAATTCTATACTTCCTTCTAAAAAATCACCCGTTCTAATCTCGGGTCCTTTAGTATCCAACATAATTCCTATAGATTTTCGAGTTTTGTTTGAGATATTCTTTATTCTGTTAATTCTTTCAAGATGTTCCTCATGGGTACCATGGGAAAAATTCATTCGAGCAACATTCAATCCTTCTTTTACCATCTCCAATAAAACTGAATTATCATCGCATGCTGGACCCAAAGTACAAACTATTTTTGTTCTTCTCATTCGTTTCCTCCTATATCAATCGTTTTAGATAGATAATATTTTTGCTAGATTATATGCCTCTTCATCAAATTTCTTCTTCATTTTTAAAGCTTCATTGATATCTTGACTAAAGATTTTTTTCCCTTTAACACCGACGGCCAATCCATTCTTTCGAGATAGAAGCAATTCTACTGCCATTGCACCCATTTTACTTCCTAATAACCTGTCGTAGGCCGTTGGTGTTCCGCCTCTTTGTATGTATCCAAGGACAGTGCACCTGACTTCAAGGCCAATCTTTTCAAAAATCTGGTCTCTCAAGTCAAATGCATTGCCTGCACCTTCAGCCAGTATGATGATGCTATGCTTTTTTCCTCTCGCTTTGCCTCTTAAGATTGTTTCACATATTTCATCTGTTGTTATCTTTGCTTCTGGAATGATCACCACTTCCGCTCCTCCAGCCAATCCGGAATAAAGTGCCAAATCTCCACAATCTCTTCCCATTACTTCGATAATGTTCGTTCTCTCATGTGAAGAGGATGTATCTCTAATCTTGCTAACCGCGTCTAAAATGGTGTTCACTGCCGTGTTAAAGCCAAGCGTATGCTCCGTATAAGCCAAATCATTATCTATTGTTCCAGGTATCCCAATTGCTGGAACACCCGCTTGACTTAAAGCATTCACTCCTCTAAATGAACCATCTCCTCCCACTACGATTAATCCTTCAATTTCTCTATATTTGATGGTCTCCAAAGCTTGGTTAAACCCGTCTTCTGTTTTAAAGGCTTCGCTTCTTTCTGTTCCAAGTATGGTCCCGCCTCGTTGAATAATATCCGCAACGGAGGACAAATCCATCGTTTTCATTTCATTCTCTATCAATCCTTTAAATCCTTTAAATACACCCATCATTTCAATATTCTCGTAAATTCCGTATCTTACTATAGCACGTATTGCGGCATTCATTCCTGGCGCGTCGCCGCCACTTGTCAAAATACCTATTCTTCTCATTTTACCTCCGTTGGGCTATTTTTGTCCCAATATTTATTATTATGTCCCTTTGCATTATACCATAATCATCCAATCTTTCAAACACGCATTCCTTTATTTAATGATGACGCATCCTTCTCCCAATAAATCTTCAATATGAACGCGCATTAGGCGATTGGAGGCGTCCATATTGAATTCTTTCGGTAATCTATACTTTTTTTTGCTGCCCTCAAAGTACACGCAAACTTTGTCGGAACCAGGATACTGTTTTGCAAGTCCGATAATCTCTTTCTTTATTGTTCTATCGTTCTTATTTGTAGCTACTTTTAAATAAATGGTTTTATCTACTTGATTTTCGAAGGGATATAGCTTATCCACCATAATCTTTGGTGTCTCATCGTGATTGACGCTTATTCTTCCTTCTACCAATACCATCTTATCGACTTCAATCAGATGCTTGTATCGTTCGAAAATTTTAGGGAAAACAATCATTTCAATTTCACCATACAAATCTTCAATAAACACAAAGCACATTAAGTGGTTATTTTTTGTGATCTTTGTCTGCGTCTTGATGATAATCCCTCCAACAACCACCTTCTCACCATCATTTACAGTCGTCTTTCCAGTTCCATCACTATCTTCACTTATTTCAATAAGATGCGCGGCATTCAAGCTCGTCTTTCGATGAAGCATTTCTTCGTACTGGGCTAATGGATGTCCACTGACATATGTCCCTAACATCTCTTTTTCCATTAATAGCTTCGTTTTATCATCAAACTCGTTAATCTCTGGAAAATATTCCTCATTTTGGTCAGCTAAAAAACTGTTTGATTCAAAAAGAGATACCTGTCCTTCTATGATGCTTCTTTTGTTTTTTTGAACATTTTCTAAAATGTTTTCAAAGGTAGCAATAAGTTGGGATCTCTTAATCCCTAATGAATCGAATGCGCCACATTTGATTAACGAATCGATCTGACGTTTGTTCAGTAATCCACTATCTAACCGTTCACAAAAACTGGTGAAAGTAGTAAATTTACCTTCTTCCTTACGAGATTGAACAATATTGTCAATAACAGCTGATCCCACATTTTTTACCGCTGCCAAACCAAAGCGAATCTTATCTCCTTTGACAATAAATTTTGCTTCGCTTTCGTTAATGTCCGGTGGCAATACTTGAATCCCCAATCGCCTACACTCTCTAATGTATAATGATACTGAACCTGAACTATTCATAATCGATGATATCTGGGCTGCCATGAATTCAACCGGGTGATGAACCTTTAGCCACGCAGTTTGATAAGCTAAAGCCGCATAAGCTGCAGAGTGGGACTTATTGAAAGCATAATTCGCAAAATCTATCATTTGATCGAATATCTTATTGGCATCTGTCTCGGAGATGCCATTTCTAATTGCTCCGGGCACAAGAACATTCCCAGCTGAATCTGTTTGGCCAAAGATGAAAACCTGTCTTTCCTTTTCCATCTCTTTCATCTTCTTTTTTCCCATAGCTCTTCTTACCAAATCTGATCTGCCGAGGGAAAAACCACCAATCTCTCTAACGATTTGCATCACTTGTTCCTGATAAACCATACATCCATAAGTTACATCAAGAATTTTCTCAAGAGAAGGATGTACGTATCGAATCTCACAAGCCTCATTTTTGTTTTTAATATAAGTAGGTATCTGTTGCATTGGACCAGGTCTATAAAGCGCATTGGCCGCGACAATGTTTTCGAAATGATCTGGTTTCATTTCCCTCAAAATTGCGCGCATTCCTGTGCTTTCAAACTGGAAGATGCCTAAAGTCTCCCCCTTAGAAAACATGTCGTAAACCTTATTATCATCATATTGACACCCATCAAAGCTTACACGGATTTTTTTGTTCAAATAAATAAGCTTAATGGCATCTTGAATAACCGTAAGTGTTCTCAGTCCAAGAAAATCCATTTTAAGAAGTCCAAGTTCTTCCAACTCAATCATATTGAATTGAGTTGTGATGGCATCTTTGCTTCTTGATAATGGCACATATTCTGTAATCGGTTCTTTAGCAATTACCACACCTGCAGCATGTGTTGATATATGTCGCGGCAATCCTTCCACTTTTTTTGCAATGTTGATTATTTCTTTTACATGATCATCTGTTTCATACAGTGATCTTAACTCTCTGTTTTTTTCCAATGCTGACTTAATGGTTATGCCTAGTTCCATCGGGATTCTCTTTGCTATCAAATCCACTTCATTGTAGGGAAAATTCATTACCCTGCCTACGTCCCTAACCGCTCCTTTTGCCGCCATGGTACCAAAGGTTACAATTTGAGCCACATGATCGTCTCCATATTTTTTTATGACATAATCGATCACTTCTTCTCTTCTTTCATAACAAAAATCAATATCGATATCTGGCATAGATATCCTTTCTGGATTTAGAAATCGCTCGAAAATCAACCCAAATTCAAGCGGGTTAATGTCCGTTATCTTGAGGACATACGCCACAAGGCTTCCAACTGCTGAGCCTCTACCTGGCCCTACCATTATACTATTATCTCTCGCAAATCGAATAAAATCCCAAACAATCAAAAAATAATCTACGTAACCCATGTTTTGAATGACCGATAGTTCATGCATCAGTCTCTCTTCAATCTCCTTGGTGACTGTCTCGAATCTGTCTTTTAGACCCTTGTGACACAAATAATCTAAGTATTGAGCATTCGTAAATTCATCGGGTGATTCAAAACCAGGTAAGTGCATCGTATCAAAGTCTAAATCTACATGACATCTGGATGCTATCCGCCATGTGTTTTCCAGAGCCTCTTTTTGGCTAGGAAAGAGTTCCGCCATCTCCTCATAATTTTTTAAGTAAAATTCTTCTGATGGAAACATCATTCGGTCGTCATCATCCATTGTCTTGCCTGTCTGTATACACAATAACACTTCGTGAAATTTGGCATCTTCTTTGTTGATATAGTGGACATCATTTGTAGCTACCAAGGGAATGCCTGTTTCTTCAGATATTTTTATCAAATAGTCATTAACTTGCTTTTGTTCTCTCATACCGTGGTCTTGAAGCTCAAGATAAAAATTATCTTTCCCAAATATGTCTTGATACAGCAAGGCTTGTTCTACAGCTTTCTTGTATTGGTTTTGTAATAGATGCGTTTGAACAGATCCAGCTAAACAAGCACTCAGTGCAATTATCCCCTTACTGTGCCGTCTCAATGTATCCTCGTCCACTCTAGGTTTGTAGTAAAACCCATTTAAATAACCTTCCGAGACAATCTTTATTAAGTTCTTATAGCCCTCTTGATTTTCTGCTAAAAGAACCAAATGATATTGGCTCTTGTCTTTTATAGGATCTTTGTCCGTTAACCTTCTTGGCGCTTGATACACCTCACATCCTAAAATGGGGTTGATCCCTCTCTTTTTTGCTTCTTTATAAAACTGTATCACTCCGTACATATTTCCGTGATCAGTAATCGCTAAACTCTCCATTGACAAAGATTCTGCTTTTTCAAGCAGTTTTTTTATTCTAGCCGCCCCATCAAGTAGGCTATATTCTGTATGAACATGAAGGTGTGCAAATTGCTGTTTATTCATAATCGCTCCTAAATGACTTCATTTAACTTATTATACCATATCCTGACGTAATATTTAACAAGACCACCGTTACTCTTATACTATTGATTAACACTTTCTAAACTGTTATGATATAACTATTATTCCAAGTCTAGGAGATTTTATGATTGAAGAAGTAAGTGCAGGTGGTATTGTTGTTTTTGGAAACTCCATCCTTCTACTAAAAAAGTTTAACGGGGATTATGTCCTTCCAAAAGGAAGAGTTGAAATTAATGAAACATTAAATAAAGCTGCCGTGAGAGAAGTCATGGAGGAAAGCGGTTCAAAAGTAATGGTCATCAAATACTTGGATAAGATCACCTATGAGTTTATTCGAAATATAGGGAACGGGCAAAGAATAAGAAAAATTGTCCACTGGTATCTTATGAAAGCAAGAGATATGAACT
>Ga0334895_1001235_pt1 | contig 27197 bp, 27 predicted proteins | sample GraSluR3_MG_7_FD_207229 | JGI IMG/M metagenome (GOLD analysis project Ga0334895, IMG submission 207229) | Sludge microbial communities from methane-producing bioreactor in Wageningen University, Netherlands - Granular Sludge_31_05-R3 | ecosystem: Engineered > Bioreactor > Anaerobic >... | reverse complement strand
ATCTAGAAACTGCAATAGATAATAATTTGCCATTAATACGTCCTGTTTTGAAAAATGATAATCCAATAAACACAAGACCCGACGATATTGTTGAGATTTTCAAAATGAATATTAGCTTTCAAGTTCAAGCCTATGCCTAAATTGCCTATAATAAAACCAAGAAAAATATTGAAAATATTGTATAGAATAGGTTTTATCGAAGTTAGAAGTAAAGGAAGTCATTTGCAGCTTTAAAAAGGTAATTTATTAGTAACTATCCCAATGCATAAAAAAGATTTAAAACAAGAAACTTTAAAATCTATTTTAAGACAAGCCAGGATAAGCATTGAAGAATTTGAAAAATATTTATAAAAGAATTTATAATATTAATTTACAATATATATTTATTGCATCTTATTAACCGTTAAATTGGTAAACTATATATCTTGTTTTATGTTATTAAAGTTAGATATTTTTATATTTTGCATTAATCTGGTATTTAAAATCTTGATATTTGTTTTTGTATTTAACTTGCATCTTGCATCTCGCACCTTGCAACTTGCAACTGTATTTGTATCTAACTCGCACCTTGCACCTCGCACCTTGCAACTTTTTTTATCTTGCACCTAGTCCATTGACTTTATACTCCAATTGCAGTAATATTAATCTGAGGTGATAATATGAGAAGACAAACAAGTATAAGAGTAGAAGATAGGTTTTATAAAGAATCAAAAAAAGTATTTGATTTATTAGGATTGAACTTTGGTGATGCAGTGAACTTGTTTCTTGCAAAGGTAGCATTAGAGAAGAAAATACCATTTGAACTTGGAATTCCTTCAGATAAACTCATAGAGAGAATGCATAATATTGAGAATAATAAAGACGTAGATATTTACGATACAGCAGAGGACCTCTTTAAAGAACTGGGGATTTGACATTGTTAAGGATAAAAGTCGAGAGAAGGTTCAAGAAGGATGTTCAAAGGGATAGGAAAAGTGGTAAATACTCGCAATTGGATTTTGAAATATTAAAGTATATCATTACTACATTGCAAGAAGAAAAAATAGTTGACCCTATTTATAAAAAGCATTCTTTACTTGGGACATCAAAGGGGTATGAGGCAATACATATTAAAAGCGATTGGATTTTGATATTTAAAGTTGAAAAACCTTTCCTAATACTTGCTATGATTGGTTCTCATCCCCAGGTGTACAAAAAAATGAAATAATTTAATTTTTTTATATTTTGCATTTATCTGAAATTCAAAATCTTAATATTTGTATTCACCTTGCACCTTGCAACTGTTATATTTAACTCGCACCTTTCATTATCTAAGAACAGAAAACAATTTTTAGTATTAATTCTAAGGGGGTAAAAATAAAATGAAAATTAAAGTAGTAATCCACCAAGCCGAAGAAGGTGGTTATTGGGCTGAAGTTCCTGCAATTCCTGGTTGTTTTACTCAAGGTGATAGTTGGGAAGAATTAATCAAAAATATATATGAAGCAGTAGAAGCATGCTTAAGTGTTGATGTAGACAAGGTTAAAATAAGCCCATCTGATAAAATTATGGATGTAGCTATATGAAGGACTTTTCTGGGAAAGAATTGTGTAAAATATTAAAAAATAATGACTGGAAACTGAAAACGATAAAAGGAAGTCATCACGTTTTTATGAAGGAAGGGAGAAAAGAGAGAATAAGTATCCCGGTTCATGGGAATAAAAGTCTTAAAAGAGGCCTAGTAAAAGCTATTATAAAGCTAGCTGATATTAAAATCTAAGCAACTTAATAAAAAAATCATAAATTATAGATTAATAACTTGAATCTTATATTCTGATCTTTCTTATAGTTACTATTTAACTCTTAACTTGCACCTTGTATCTCGCACCTTGCAACTGTATTTATATTTAACTTGAATCTCGCACCTTGCATCTTGCAACTTTTTTTATCTTGCACCTTTTTTATCTCTAATTCTTGCGACTGAAAGGAGTTTAAATGTCTGATTATACACAACTGAAAGTCTGGGAAGATGCCCATAGGTTTACTATTGATATTTACAATATTACAAAAAATTTTCCTGATAATGAATTGTATGGACTGACTTCTCAAATCAGAAGGTCATCTTCATCAATTCCAACTAATATTGTAGAGGGAACCGGTCAATTGACAAGAAGTAATTATATAAGGTTTCTTGGTATGGCTCAAGGATCTGCTTATGAAGCGGAGTATCAGATATTGCTTGCAAAAGATCTTGGATATTTAGGAATAAAAGAATATAATTTACTAAGCAAAAAAATTAAAGATATTATTTATATGTTATTTGGCTTGATCAAATCATTGAGAAATATTTAATTTTATTGTATCTTGTATTTTAAATCTTGATATTTGTTTTTATTTTATCTTGTACCTTGCACCTTGCACCTTGCAACTTGCATCTTGCATCTTGCAACTTATTTTAACTTGCATCTCGCACCTTGCAACTGTATTATTAGAAAGTAGAGCTATGGTTAAAAATTCTTTTTTAAAAAAACTATACGAAATATTCACTCCTCGTGAGCGTATGCAATCTGCATTAATCTTTATTGCCAGCCTGGTTACTGCCTTTGCCCAGGCCTTTGGGGTAGCCAGTATTTTTCCATTTATCAATGTAGTGATGAATCCTGATATTGTCCAGCAAAACAAATGGCTTGCCCTCATCTACAATAAACTTCATTTTTCAGACATCAATTCTTTTATTTTCTTTTTAGGATTATCTGTTTTTCTAATAGTTATCGCCTCAAGTATCATTTCAGCTATAACCACCTGGGGAAAGACCAGATTTACACTGGGCAAAAATCATTCATTATCTCGAAGGCTTTTAACCGTCTACCTTTCTCAACCATATGAGTTTTTTCTGCAGAAAAATAGCAGTGAATTAGGGAAAAATGTTTTATCAGAAATCAATCAGCTTACCAGCCAGCTCTTAATATCTTTATTTGATATTATAATTAACGGACTAATGGTAGTAGTAATCCTGGGAATGTTGTTCATGGTCGATGTGACTGTCACTATAGGCGCTATCATCTTTTTAGGCGGGAGTTATGGAATAATAAATTATTTTGTTAAGAATAAATTACGCAAAACCGGTCAGGAAAGATTAAACGCAAACAAAGGTCGATTTCGAATGGCCAATGAAGCTCTATCCAGTATTAAAACCACTAAAATTATGGGTATAGAATCATTTTTTCTCAATAACTATAGCAATTTTTCCTGGAAATTTGCACGACTTAATGTTTTTGCACATGTGATTGGGGAGGTTCCCAGGTACCTCCTGGAGGCTGTTGCTTTTGGAGGAATTATCTTCTTTGTTATTTTTATGATTGCTAGAGGAGAGAGGGTGATAGATTTTGTCCCATTGCTCAGCCTTTATGCATTCGCAGCATATCGAACATTGCCCGCACTTAACCGTCTATTTGGTGCCATGACCAGGGTTTATTATAATACAGCAATTGTAGACAAAATATATGAAGACATGATAGGGATTGAACCGCAAAAGAAGCCTACACTCAAAACCGGCACTGCTAAAGGTGAGCTATCATTTAATAAGTCAATAAAACTACAAAATATAAAATTTTCATATCAGGATTCTTCAATACCGGTGATTAATGGTATAAACCTTAGTATACCAAAGAATAATATGATTGGATTTGTTGGTCCTACCGGTTGCGGTAAGACTACTTTAGTGGATATCATTTTAGGTTTACTAACTCCCCAGAAAGGTGAAATTATCGTTGATAATTTAGAAATAAATGACACAAATCTCATTGCCTGGCAGAGAAAAATAGGATATGTTCCCCAGGAAATATATTTAAGTGATGATTCTGTCAAAAAAAATATTGCCTTTGGCCTGGAAGAAAAAGATATTAGTATCAAGCAGGTACAGCAAGCCGCCAGGATTGCAGCCCTGGATAATTTTGTTGAAAATGAGCTTCCCAAAAAATATAATACTATTATAGGAGAACGTGGTGTCCGCCTCAGTGGTGGTCAGCGTCAAAGAATTGGATTAGCCCGTGCCTTATATCGAAATCCCGAAGTATTGGTTTTAGATGAAGCCACCAGCTCCCTTGATGGTATTACTGAAGAGATTGTTTTAAAGGCGATTCAAAGTGCAGCCAAATCAAGAACAGTAATCATGATTGCCCATCGGTTGAATACCCTGAAAGACTGTACCTGGATATATATTCTGGAAAAAGGCCAGATTGTTGGACAGGGAACTTATCAGGGATTGCTCAAACAAAATAGACAATTCAGGGAGATGGCAAAAGTTGATGATAAATAGTAAGATTATTTTAGATTATATTATTAGGAGAATTTGATTGAAAAAACGTATTTTGGTAACAGGTGGTGCTGGTTTTATTGGCTCTCATCTAAGTGAGCGACTTCTAAATGAAGGCAATGAAGTCCTCTGTGTTGATAATTTTTTTACCGGCCGCAAAGAAAATATTATTCATCTTATGAATAATCCTTATTTTGAATTCCTGCGTCATGATATTACTTTTCCATTATATGTAGAAGTTGATGAAATATTCAATTTAGCCTGTCCGGCAAGTCCGGTTTATTATTCTATTGATCCGGTACAAACCACTAAAACTTCAGTTATGGGAGCTATCAATATGCTGGGCTTAGCCAAAAGATTAAAAATAAAGATATTGCAGGCATCCACCAGTGAAGTTTATGGCGATCCGGAAATTCACCCCCAACCAGAAAGTTATCGGGGAAATGTTAACCCCATTGGTCCAAGGGCCTGTTACGATGAAGGAAAAAGGTGTGCTGAGACTCTCTTTTTTGACTATCACCGGCAACTTAACATAAAAACAAAAGTAGTCAGAATTTTCAATACCTATGGACCTCGAATGAGACCGGACGATGGTAGAGTTATCAGTAATTTCATTATACAGGCACTACAAAACAAAGATATTAACATATATGGTGATGGGGGCCAGACCAGAAGTTTTTGCTATATAGATGATATGGTTGATGGAATTATCAGGATGATGGATAGCCCTAATGAGATAACAGGACCTATCAATCTGGGCAATTCTGAGGAAATAAGTATCCTGAATTTAGCAGAAAAAATAATCAAACTTACCAATTCAAAATCAGAAATTATTTATAAATCTTTACCGGAAGATGATCCCAAAAGGAGATGCCCGAATACAAAATTAGCTAAAGACGTATTAGGCTGGCAGGGGAAAAATGGAATAGAAGAGGGACTGGCTAAGACTTTAGAATATTTTAAAAAAGCACATCTTAACCAGGTACATTATGAAGAATAAAGAAGTAGTTATTATTGGAGCGGGACCTGCTGGTCTGGGCGCTGCCCTTGAATTACAGAAAAATAATGTTAAAGATATTTTAATTATTGATATGAATTCTATGCCAGGGGGACTTTCCCGAACAATTAATTATAAAGGAAATCGCTTTGATATAGGACCTCATCGATTCTATTCAAAGAATAAAGAAGTCAATCATATTTGGCATCAGATCTTAGGAGATGACTTTAGAGCAGTTAATAGATTAACCAGAATATATTATAAGCACAAATTTTTTAATTATCCACTGAAACCATTTAATGCACTTACAAATTTAGGAATTAGTGACTCCGCCCGGGCAATACTGGATTACTTTATTTCAAGAGTTCAGAACAATAATAAGGAAGTGTACTCTTTTGAGGACTGGGTAAGAAGGCAATTTGGCAACAAACTATACAAGATTTTTTTTAAAACATATTCAGAAAAGGTTTGGGGAATAGACTGTAAAAAAATCAGTGCTGACTGGGCTGCCCAAAGAATTAAAGGACTAAGCTTGTATAAAGCAGTTTTGGATTCAATGAATCTTTCTAAAAATAATAAAAATACTAAAACTCTAATTGAAGAATTTGATTATCCTGTTTTGGGCGCAGGTATGATGTATGAAAGAATGGCGGACAAAATCATTAAGAATAATGGGGATATATTATACAATTCAAAAGTCAAACAGATAAATATCAAGAATAGCAAAATAGAATCGATTTTAATAAATGCAAATGAAAAAGAATATTTAATTTCAGCAAAGAAGATATTTTCTTCCATGCCTTTAACAAAAACCATGCAGGCAATCACACCGAAACCCGAAGAAAGTATAATAAATGCTTCAAAAGAACTTTTCTTTAGAGACCATATCACAGTGAACCTGTTGATTGACAGTAATGGATTATTTCCAGATCATTGGATTTATGTACATTCACCGGAAGTAAAAATGGCCAGGTTGGCAAATTATAATAATTTTAGCTCTAAGATGACCGAAAACAAGAATCATACTGCCATGAGTGTGGAATATTTTGTATTTAAAAACGACGACATATGGAGTATGGCTGACAAAGATATAATTAACCTTGCCTCGGAAGAACTCCACTATATGAAATTAGTAGATAAAAAATTAGTAATTGATGGTTTTATAATTAGAGAAACTGACAGCTATCCAGTGTATTTTCTCGGTTATGAAAAATATTTTAATATTATTAAAGAATATGTTAGTCATATTTCCAATTTGCAATGTATCGGCAGGGGTGGAATGTATAAATATAATAATCAAGACCATTCGTTGTATACAGGCATCCTCGCTGCAAAAAATTACTATGGTTCAAATTATAATATATGGAATGTTAATGTTGATGCAGAGTATCATGAGGATGCTAAAAGGTATTCATAATTGATAATTCATGTATATTTAAGTTATTATTATAGGTAAGTAACCAAGAAATTTTTAAAAAAATGAAAATAATAAAATATTTTATCGTAGGCTCAATTGCAGCTTTAACAGATATTTCACTTTTCTATATATTTGCCAAATTATTTGGTTTTAATTATTTATTAGTTGCTTTTTTCAGCTACACAATAGCAACTTTTGTAAATTATATTTTAAGCATAATATTTGTTTTCCAAAGTGGAATAAAATATTCTAAAAAAATAGAAATCAGTTTAATATACTTGATTAGCGGAATTGCTATTTTTATTAATCAATTCAGTCTATTTATATTAGTTGATTTACTGTTTGTTGAGATGATAACCTCAAAGGTAATTGCAACAGTAATAACTTTTTTCTGGAATTATTATATGAGAAATAATTTTATATTTAGAGAAAAGTCCAAATATCTAAAAGACAAGGGTAGGATTACTATTGATAAAGAATAAAAATTTTGAAGTAGTAAAGAATGTCTATGATTCAAAATATTTTATCTGGGCAATAATTTTTATCGGCATACTCATCCGCTTTCGTCAATACCTGTTTAACCGTTCACTATGGCTGGATGAGATATACTTAGCTTTTAATATTATTAAGCTAAACTATAAAGAACTTTCAGAGCCACTATTACATGGCCAGTCTGCTCCACCGCTATTTTTATTTCTTACCAAGTTTTTGACTGAAATTGCTGGCAATAGTGAATGTGTATTTAGATTCGTGCCACTTATTTGCGGAATTGCATCCCTGTTACTTTTTTATCACCTCACTACACATTTCCTGCAAAAAAAAGCAATTCCCATAGCTATAGCTTTATTGTCTTTTTCATATTATGCCATTTATTATTCTGTTGAATTCAAACAATACTCAATCGATTTATTATTTACAATTATTATTTTGTTATTCGCTACTAGAATTTACGAGTCTAATTACAGATTAAGAGATTGTATTTATTTTGGTACTATTGGAATATTCTCAACCTGGGTTTCTCATGCTTCAATTTTTGTTTTAGGAGGGACAGGCATAGCATTATTGTATGATGTCCTTATTACTAGTAAATCAATAAGTGAAAATAAAATAAACATTGTTTTTATGAAAAGGCTAATTGCAATAGGCATTATTTCCATAACAAGTTTTTTAGTTCATTACTTTTTAATCATTAAACCAGCCCCTAAAGATCATTTTATGCAGTTCTGGGAAGAATCTTTTATTTCTTTTCCGCCACTAAGCTTTTCGGATTTGCATAGGTATATTATTCACATAATTGAAGTAATAAAAAATCCATTAGGTTTAAGCCTTTTTACAGGCGTACCTATATTATTGCTAATTATTGGAGTATTTTATTTCTGGAACAAAAAAGAAAAGATACAATTTAATTTATTAATGATACCTTTGTTCATTTTGGTTTTAGCGGCAATTTTCCGTGTTTACCCAATTAGTGGTAGATTGATATTATTTATTTTACCCATATGCTACATAATAATTACAAAAGGTGTAGAATATTTTTTACTAAATGATACAAAAAAAATAATAACTATAATAATAGTATGCTTATTATTGGTATACCCAGTTTATAAAAGTATAGATATTTTTGTAAATCCAATTCAAAAACAGGAAATGAGACAAGTAGTTAATTATTATTTAAATAATAAAGCAGAAGGTGATTTGACTTGTTTGTATTACACATCTGTAACACCTTTTAGTTATTATACATATGGTAGAGATATTAGTATATTTTCAACTTTAGGAAAGAATTTCGAAACACCTGAAAAAAATTATGAAGATTTAGAAAAACTAAAAGATAAGGGCAGGGTATGGTTTATTTTTTCTCTTGTGTTGCATGATGAAGATCATTTACTCCTATCTTATTTAGAACATATAGCTACTCAGCTGGATGTATTTAAACTTCCAGGAGCAGCTGCTTACTTATATGAATTATAATTTTTTTGTAATTCCTATTTTTTGTAGAAGAATATTTAGATATAGGGAATATTATGAAACCATTAGTAAGTATAATTTGTCCAACTTATAATCATGAAAAATATATAACTGATGCTATCGAGAGCTTTTTAATGCAAAAAGTAGAATTTCCAATTGAGATTATTATACATGACGACGCTTCTACGGATGCTACTGCGGACATTATCAGATCTTATGAAAAAAAATATCCAACTATTATTAAACCAATTTATCAAAAAGAAAATCAATATTCTAAGGGGAAACCACCAACATATTTTATTTATAAAAGAGCCCAAGGAAAATATATCGCCTCTTGTGAAGGTGATGATTATTGGACAGACCCCTATAAATTAAAAAAGCAAGTAGAATTTTTGGAAAATCATCCTGAGTATATTGCAGTAACCCATAATGTGAGGGTAGTAAACGAATATAATAAATTAATAAAAAATAACTTTAATGAATTTAAAATATTTGATGAACATGTATATACCATAAGAGATGCTGAAAAATTAAAAATGCCATTCCAAACTGCCTCCAAGATGTATAGAAATATATGGGTAAAAATACCAGAAATAATTTTTAGGTTATATTTAGAATGTAATGCAAACGGGGACCGTAAAAATGCATTAATGCTTGCATTAATGGGTAAAGTTTATTGTATGGCTGATATATTGGCAGTTCATAGAAAGATAGTTTCTTTGGGTGATAGCTGGAATGCAAAGCATTATTGGAAAAATATGATTTTTCATCATTATAATACAATCAAAGAATTAAATAAATTTGCAATGAATGCATTTGGTGTAAAATTAAATAATGAAGAAATTAGAATAAATATTATAGTTAATGCAATTGTGAAAATGATCTACAAACCCAATAAAGAAAACATGAAAGTAGTAAAAGAAATATTAAAGATTAGCGATGAAAGTAAACTTGATATTTTTAGAGAACTATCTTTAAGAGGAATAAAAAAAATAAACAAAAGTATTAAAAGTATTTTAAAATAATTATACAATGCCTTTTGGGTAGTGTTATATGTAATAAAGATTATTTTCGTAAACAATCTAAATATACCAGTAAATATTTAATTACCAACTTAGATAACAAAGATGATTATCAAAAGTTAATGGATTTTTTAAATATTGAATCAAAGTATAATGATTTTTCCTGGGAGAATAAGACTGCAGATCTAAACTAGAGACCATAACTATAAATAAATAGAGAAATATTTTGTTTCATTTTGTGCAATATTAGGCAGTTTTTCTTAAACTAATATATATGTTTGGTTAGAATCTGAAATATTGTAGAAATATAAAAAAATCGGAGCTAAATAGGAGCATCAGGCATAAAAAGTATTTTTAATGCGAACACAACAAAATATCAAGAATGTAAAATATTGAGGAAAAATTGAAATTTTAAAAAAATATAGCAAAAGAATAATTAAAAAAATTTTATATATGACTTTAAGTATTTTTGGTTATAGAGGATATTCAGCAAATTTGATGTTTAATACAATAAAGAAAGATATTTTAAATAAAAATATTTCTATATTAAAAAAAATAAAATTATGGCGAAAAGGTTTTTCTGCTACAAGAGCAACCATTTATAATATAAATCCTGCAAATTGCCATTTACAGATGTCTGATTTTGATTATTTTAAACTACATCCAATTAATGGGAAATATAGTAGATGGATAGATGATAAACTGTTAATTAAATACATTCTTTCACCTTTTAGCGAGTATCTTCCAAAATATTTTTTTCAAATAAGAGAAGGCGAAATATTAAAATTACCAGATTGCCCAAATGATATTACAACTGACTTAGAAGGGATAACAAAGCTTCTAAAACGGGAAAAAATACTTGCTTTAAAAAAAATTTCAGGGTCTCTAGGAAAGGGCTTTTACAAGATAAAAATTGATAATGGCATAGTTATAAATGACAAAACAATAATTAGTGATAACTTAAATGATTTTATAAAAAATCTGAATGAATATTTGATAACAGAATTTTTAATTTCACATGGAAAAATTCGTAAAATATATAGTAAAACTGCGAATACCTTAAGAGTACTTATTATAAAAGATAAAAATAAAAAACCGCAGATAACAGGTAATTTTATGAGATATGGTACAAAATATAGCGGGCTAGAGGAAAATTCAGCTGCAGGTACAATATTTGCAAAGGTAGATATTGAAAAAGGCATAGTAATTGATCCAAAACGTGTCATAAATAATAAAATTGAAAGACTTGAATTTCATCCTGATACAAAAGAAAATTTAAAAATAATTATTCCTTATTGGAAAGAGATTAAAGAGGTTTTACTTAATATTTCAGAGTATATTCCCCAATTAGAATATATGGGATTTGATATAATTATTACTGATAATAGTTTCAAAATTATTGAAATAAACTCTTTATCATCCTTATCCTTCTTGCCATATTATTTCCCACATTTTCAAGATAAATATAGTAAGGAATTTTTTATCAGAAAATTTAAAGAAAACCCTAAAAAATATAAAAGAATTCTCAAAATATTAGAAAAGGAAAGTAAAAATAAGGAGCTTTTTAGTTGATAAAAATACTTTTGCTTGGGGGTTCAGCTCAACAGATTCCAGCGATAGAATGTGCTAATAGAAAAGGGTATTATACTATATTGTGTGATTATTTAGCTGATAATCCAGGGCAGCATTATGCAGATAAATTTTATTGTATAAGCACAACAGATAAAAAAGCAATCCTAGAAGTGGCTAAAAAAGAAAAAATAGATGGGATTGTTGCCTATGCGTCAGATCCGGCAGCGCCCATAGCAGCATACGTAGCGGGGAAAATGGAACTACCTGGTAATCCATATAAATCAGTATGTATTTTAACAGATAAAAGTAAATTTCGGGAATTTCAAAAAAAATATGGGTTTAATTTGCCTAATACTGGTTATTATACGTCGATAGAAAAAGCAATTAAGGATTTACCAAAATATAATTTGCCGGTACTTGTTAAGCCGGTCGATTCTTCTGGTAGCAAAGGAGTTGGTATAATTGAAAAAAATAAAAATATCTGCACAGATATTATCAAATTAGTGTTAGAAAAGGCATTTAATTATTCAAGAATTAAAAAAATAATAATTGAAGAATATGTTAACATGAAAGGGCATCAAGTAGCTGGCGATGGTTTTTCTGTAGCTGGAAAATTAGTGTTCAGATGTTTTGGTAATGACCATTTCGATAGTACTGGGATTAATGCCTTAGTGCCTATCGCAGCTAGTTTTCCTTACAATATGCCAGAGTATGTAAATAATAAAATACATTCTGAAATCCAAAGATTATTAAACCTTTTAAATATGAACACTTGTGCCTATAATTTTGATATTAGAATTAACAACAATGGTGATGTTTTTTTGATGGAAATTGGACCAAGAAATGGTGGTAATTACATACCACAAGTTATTAAATATGCTACAGGAATTGATATGGTTGAATATACAATAAAAGCAGCAATAGGAGAAAGTTGTGACAGTTTACAGATGATCAAACCAAAAGGATATTGGAGTTATTATGCCATTCATAGCCAACAAGCTGGAAACTTGATAGAAATAAAAATTGATAAAGAAATTGAAAAGAATTACATAATAGAAAAATATTTAAATTATAATATTGGAGATTATGTCCCATCTTTTGTTGGTTCTAGTGCTGGATTAGGAATCCTGATTATGAAATTTAAAAACATGAATGAAATGTTAGAAATGATGGACCATGCAGAAAAATGGATTGAAGTTATTGTTGAGTAGATAATTATAAAAACAGGTGACATAGAGAAAGTAATTTTTTATATTCTAGGAGGTTGGATAGATGTTTGAAAAATTTAGGATTTATTTAAGAGCCTTAGAACCAGATGACTATAAAACATCAATTAAATGGAGGAAAGATGATGATATATGGGATATGGTTACTGGTCCGAAATATTTTGTATCTGAAGTATATGAGAAAAAATGGGTTGAGGAAGCGATATTTAATCCCGGGCAAAAATTAACCTTGGCGATATGTCTAAAAGATAATGATAAGCATATTGGTTATGTTTACTTAAACAATATTGATTGGAAAAACAGAAGTGCAGGTTTTGCAAAATTAATTGGTGATAAAAGCATTTGGGGTAAAGGTATTGGTAAAGAAGCAATACTATTAATGCTTTACCACGGTTTTTTTGTTTTGGGGCTTGAACGAATAGAAGCCAGACCGCTTATTGATAATCATGCCTCTATTAAAGCAAACGAAGGATGTGGGTTCAAAAAAGAAGGTATATTAAGAAATGCTGTTTTTAAAAATGGAAAGTATTATGACCTGAATATCATGTCAATTATAAGAGAAGATTTTGACAAAGTATTAGAGAAATTTAGTCAAAAAGGGAAATTATAATTTTAGGTACAATAAATATTAATAGTTAAAAATTATGAAAAAAATTCAAGTAGCTCGTTCTTCAATGCCCGACTTTGAAGAATATATAGAAGAAATAAAAGATTTATGGGATAGCCATTGGCTTACTAACATGGGAGAAAAGCATAAAAGATTAGGGGTAGAGCTAATCAAATATTTAGAAGTTCCAGATATTGTCCTTTTTACCAATGGACATCTTGCCCTTGAATCAGCTATTGAAGCTTTTAAACTTACTGGTGAAATTATTACAACTCCTTTTACATTTGCATCTACAACCCATGCAATCGTAAGAAATGGATTAGAACCGGTATTTTGTGATATAAATCCGGAAGACTATACGATTGACGTAAATAAAATTGAAAATCTTATTAGTGAGAAAACAAGTGCCATAATTCCAGTTCATGTTTATGGAAATATTTGTGATATTTATGCAATCGAAAAGATTGCTAAAAAATATAATTTAAAGGTTATCTATGACGCTGCTCATACTTTTGGTGTGAAAGTGAATGGAGTAGGGATTGGCAATTTTGGTGATGCATCTATGTTTAGTTTTCATGCTACAAAAGTATTTAATACAATTGAAGGAGGAGCTATTACCTTTAAAGATATGAATTTAAAAAAGAAACTAAATAATCTAAAAAATTTTGGTATCACAGGACCAGAATCAGTAGAAAGTGTTGGTGGAAACTCCAAAATGAATGAATTTCAAGCGGCTATGGGAATATGCAACTTACGGCATATTGATGAAGAAATACAAAAAAGAAAAAAGATTGTAGAACGCTATATTAGAAAACTTAAAAATATAAAAGGGATAAAACTAATTAAAACACAGAAAGATATAAAGCAAAACTATGCCTATTTCCCGGTTATTTTTGACGGCTTTAAAAAGACCAGAAATGAAGTTTTTGAAGAATTGATGAAAAATAATATTTTTACTAGAAAATATTTCTACCCATTGGTTAGTGAGTATCAGTGTTATAACGGAAAATTTGATTCTAATCAAACTCCTGTGGCAAAGTTTATATCAGACAGAGTTTTAACATTACCGCTGTATGCTGATTTGTCTTTAGATAATGTTGATAAAATATGTAAAATAATAAAAATAAACCCATTATAAATTAATTCTAAATTAAATATTTATTGCCAGGGGAGCCAAAAGCGGCTTATAAAAATTGTATGCTATGGTGTTAAAATCACCAAAAATATTAAAATATGATATATAAGAAAATCTTTATAACAGATAATAAATTTAAGTTAAAGTGAAGATATCTATGGGGAAAAAATCAAATAATATTGCCTATGTAGTATGGCTAGAAAATGTAAATTCAGTCATCATCAGAACCCAGGTAATAGATTTAATAAAAAAAATAAAGGTAAAAAATAATATAAAATACTATTTCATTGCATTTCAAAATTTTAGGTTTTTAAGATTTTATAATTCAGAAATTGGTGAAATAAGGAATGAATTAGGAAAAAGCGGTATACATTTAATAACAATACCTTGTTTTACATTTTTTTCAAGATTCATAAATTGGTTTAGTGCACAATGGTTTATTATTCCTTTAATATTCATATTTTCTTTTCCCGTATTATTATTTCTTGATTTACTAAAAAAGATAACTATTTTACACTGCAGGTCTTATCCAATAATGATAGCAGCAGTAGCTATTAAAAAAATTCAAAATAAAATAAAAATAATATTTGACCCAAGATCTCCTTTCCCTGAAGAGAATGCTACTGCGAACAGATGGCCAGGAGAATCATTTTCTTATAAAGTATGGAAAAGATTAGAAAAGATATTTTTGAAATATGCTGATACGACTATTACGATTACTGAAACATATGCAAAACATTATAAAAAAAATTATCCATTGTTAAGCTATAAAAATATTCCCAATAACGTTGATGTTGAAAAATTTAAACCAGAAGGAGAAGCAAGAAACATTATCAGGAAATATTTAGATATAAAACCTGATACTTTAATATTTACTTATGAAGGTAGCCTTGGTATCCATTGGAACAATCCAAATATTTATGCTAAGTTTGTTATTGAGTTACGTAAGTTGAACATAGATCATAATTTTTTATTTTTAACACCTAATAATAAAATATTAAAAGATATATTTGATAAATATGGAATAAGTACGAATGAATATTATAATATTAACTTAGAATACGACTTAGTTCCAAAATATCTTTCAGTTGCCGATTTCGGAATAAACTTGATGGAAAGAAAAGATATTAGATTAAGCATAAAAACATGCGAATATCTTTCCATGGGTCTACCTATAATAACTAATAAGAAAGTTCTTGGTGCAAAAGAGATTGTTAAAAAATATAAAGTTGGATTGGTCGTTGACAATGTTGAAAATATTGATTTAAAAGAAATAGAACAATTAAATAATAATAGAAAAAACATATCATTAAAATGTCAAAAACTAGCAATTGAAGTTTTCTCGAATGATACAATTTCGGATAGTTACATGGAACTATATAAGTCATTATTTTAGCAGTATGCAGAGACCTTATATTTTTTAAAAAAATAAAAAATTGATTGCAGTTGTTGGTGTTTAATAGTGCAAAATATTTCTTAAGAAGTCTAGAAAAAGTTAACTTTGTAACAACTAAAAAAATGTAGTTAAAAAATTTTGTTTAAGAGAAGTTGTTTATCTTGATGAAATTCTATCGAGATTACAAGATTAGGGGTTGGCTTAAAGTCTATCCAGAAAATATAAATTCAAATTTATTGATGAACCATTTGTGCTATCTTATTATACTAATGATAGCATTTCGGCAAATAATGATTCATATTATGATGCACTTGAAGGAATTATTAACAAGCATATTAATTGTTTTATAAAGAGAAAAGAATTCTTTCAGGGTATTGTTTTGTCCATGGATATTCTTATCACAAAGAAATTTAATAAAAATAAAAAATTTACCAAAGTCATTTTTTTATAATCATTTAATGTTAGAGCGTATAACTTATTTGTTATTTTTTTGTAAAAATAAAAACGGAAACGAATAAGCTTTTGCTTAAAAAAAGATACTTAGATATTTAATAAGATAAAATAACTCGACAATATTAAGGATTACATATGAAAGTATTAATGGTTGTGCATGATTTTATGCCAGAGACAATAGGCGGAACTGAGGTTTATACACATGATATTTCTAAAGAATTAATAAAAAAACATAATATCAAGCTATTTTTTGGGAAGAGACAATGGGATATAAGTAATAAAAATATTTTTGAAGATGGTATCTATAATGGAATACCTTATACTGCTGTTTCTGTCAGTGAATCAAAAATATATTTTACATCACAAAATATAAAAATTAATCAAGTATTTGAAAATTTAATTAAGGAGTTTAAGCCAGACATTATACACTTTCAGCACTTACTTGGCCTTGGTTTTGACTTGGTTTGTATTGGTAAAAAATACAATATTCCTATGGTTATGACAAATCATGATTATTTTTTAGTATGCCCCTTTGCTCATTTATTAAATAACGAGAAAAAGCTTTGCAATAATTATACTAATGTTAGAAGCTGTATGGAATGTATGAAATTTTATATTGGTAATTACAAAGTGAGAAAAGACGAAGAAAATATTCTAAGAAGTATTTCAATTGTTACAAAAAATATAATAAAAATTATACTTAATAAGATAAATTATATTAAATATATGTTTTTTATTCTAGATAGAAAGAAAAAAATACAAGATATTTCTAAAAGTATTGATTTATTTTTAAACCCTTCAATGCTCTTAAAAAATACATTAGTTAAAATAGGGATCCCTGAAAAAAAAATAGTTATTTCGGAATTGGGTATTAACACAGAAGTATTCAAAGATTACAAAAAGAATCAATCCTCAAAAATTCGGTTTGGTTTTATTGGGTCTTTGGTAGATTCCAAGGGTATTTATGTTCTGTTAGAAGCCTTCAAAAATATTTATAAGGCTGAACTATATTTGTATGGTCCTATTTTTGGAAAATTCAAGAACAAAGAAGATAAAATAAAAAATATATTTTTTTATGGTTCATTTAATCATTATTCAATTAACGATATATTCAAAAATATTGATATATTAATTGTACCTTCAATTTGTATGGAAAACTTTTCATTAGTTATTCGTGAAGCTTTTGCTACAAGAACCCCTGTAATAGCTTCAGACATAGGTGGATTACCTGAGATTATAGAAAACGGCAAAAATGGATATTTGTTCGAAGCAGGCAATAGTGAAGAGTTGCGAAATAAGATAAGAATGATTATTGAAAATCCAGAAATAATTAAAAATTTAAAAAAAAATATAAAAATGCCATTGAGTATACAACAAAATGCAGTAGAATTAGAAAAGATTTACCATAATATAAAAAACTAGAAAAAATATTGGAAGGCATTTTTTATGATTTCGGTAATCTGTGTATACAATGATTTGCATTTGTATAATAATTTTATTAAAAGTAGCTTAGAAAAGCAGACAGTAAAATATGAATTGATTGCTTTAGATAATACAAACAATAAGTTTAAATCAGCTGCAGAAGCACTCAATTATGGAGCAGGTCAAGCAAGCGGCAAGTATTTTATGTTTGTTCATCAGGATATAAAATTCAACACAGAAAGTTGGCTAGAAGGCGCTGAAAAATTATTAGATAATCTGGAGAAAATGGGTGTTGCTGGTGTTGCTGGAATAGGAAATAAATATCTAAGAATTGTATCTAATATCAAACATGGAGTCCCACCTAGGAATGCTGGCAATATCAAAATTAACAATATTGAACAAGTGCAAACATTAGACGAGTGTTTGTTTATTGTAAAAAAAGAAGTTTATAAAAAATATTATTTTGATGAAAAAATTTGTAATGGATGGCATCTTTATGCTGTTGATATGTGTTTAACTTTGCAAAAGCAAGGATATAAAAATATAGTATTACCATTAGAAGTATACCATTTATCAGTTGGTCAAAAAATTTGCAAAGTAAAAAAAATATTTATTTTTAGGAGATTGCCAAAAGAATATTATGACTGTCTTAAAAATGTAATAAAAAAACATAAAGATTCTTATGGTTTTATATATACAACCTGTGGGTTATGGGATACAACACGATCGATTTTTATACAAAAAACAATAATTACGGCTAAAGATGTTTGCAAAAATATTTACAGTATTTTTGCAAAAATTTATAGATATTTTGTTCCACGGAAAAATTAAAAATCGATATATTAATAAAATTTATAGAACAATATGTTGTAACAGGTGCCACTATAGCATTTAGAAAAAATATAGTTGATAATGTTTTACCAATTTCTATAGATTGGATCCATGATGCATGGATTGCTTTTTTTCTAGTTCAATTGTGTACAAAGGGTTGATAATTGATAAAAATTTAATCAAATATAGGGTTCACGATAATCAGGTATGTGGAATTGGTAAATATAATAAAAATAATCTTACACATAGTTTAGAAAGAAATATAGAACTTACAAAGAAATCACCTTACATTAAAAAAGTGAAACCATACTTAATAATCTCTAAACAATTGAAAGATAATGTTTTATTTGATGAAGATATAAAAAAATATTTAAATGAAGGGATAGAACATTTAATAACTAGGGATTTAATACATAACAATTCGAGATGGAGACGGTTTTATTATATTAGCAAAGAAATATTAAATGGACATTATAAAAAATATTCGAATGGATTAAGGGGCATTATAAGAGATATATTGTTTTAATATAAATACCTGTTCGAACATAAGAAAATAATTTCTATTAAAAAGGAGAAAATATGAAAGGAATTATTCTGGCAGGAGGAGCAGGAACCAGGCTTAATCCTTTGACTAAGCCAATCAGCAAACAATTGATACCTATTTATGACAAACCGATGATTTATTATCCCTTATCTACGCTGATGTTGGCTGGAATAAGGGATATTTTAATTATCTCAACACCAAAAGATTTACCAAAGTTCAAAGAATTATTCGGTGATGGCGAGGAGATAGGTTTACATTTTAGTTACAAAGAACAGCCAAAACCGGAAGGGATTGCACAGGCATTTATTATTGGTGAAGATTTTATTGGAGATGATTCAGTCTGTTTGATATTGGGAGATAATTTATTTTATGGGCATAGTCTTTCTAACACTCTGCAGAATGTAGCCAAGCTCAAGGAAGGTGCGATTATATTTGGTTACTGGGTATCTGACCCCCAAAGATATGGGATCGTAAAGTTTAATGAAAAGACGGAGGTGGTTGGAATTGAAGAGAAACCAAAATCACCTAAATCAAATTATGCAGTTCCAGGAATATATTTTTATGATAATGAAGTTGTAAAGATTGCGAAAAACCTTATACCTTCTGCTCGAGGTGAACTGGAAATTACTGATGTAAATTTAAATTATCTTAAGAGAGGCAGATTAAGAGTAGAACTATTAGGCAGAGGGTATGCCTGGCTTGATACAGGAACACCGGATAGTTTAATAGACGCTTCTAATTATATTGCTACAATTGAAAGAAGACAGGGTTTAAAGATCGGATGTATCGAAGAAGTGGCTTATCGGATGGGTTATATTAATGGAATGCAATTAGAAAACATTATTGGTAAATTACCTAAAAATGATTATTCGAATTATTTGAAAATGGTTTTAGGGGAATCCAAAACAAATATAGGGTGATAAACGATGAATTTTAAAGAAGGCAAAATTGAAGGTGTCATAATCAAAGTACTAAAAAAATATAGTGATGATAGGGGATATTTGATTGAGACTTTTAGAAAAGATGAGTTACCGGATAATCTATTACCGAAAATGAGTTATATTTCTTACACTAGACCAGGAATTGCCAGGGGGCCACATGAACATAAAGAGCAAACAGATATATTCTGTTTTATTGGACCTGGTAATTTTAAGATTAAATTATGGGATAATAGAAAAGATAGTCAAACTTATGGTAATAGTATGGAATTAACAGGTGGAGAAGAACAATTAATAACTGTCATCGTTCCCCCGGGAGTAGTACATGGTTATAAAAATATATCTGATAAAGATGGAATGGCATTGAACTATCCTGATAAACTTTTTCGGGGTTGGCATAAAATAGAAGAAGTTGATGAAATAAGACATGAAGACCAGGAAGATGAATTTTATCTGGATTTTATCAATGAGGATAATATGCTATGATTTGGCTTATCGGCAATAAAGGCATGTTAGGATATGATATAGAAAGATTATTATCAGAAAATAAGGTAAGGTGCTTGGCTACAGATAAAGAGGTAGAAATTACTGATTATAAGAATCTGGAGAAATTTGAAACAGACAAAGAAATAAAATGGGTTATTAATTGTGCTGCATATACTAATGTTGATAAAGCTGAAGAAGAACCTGAAATAGCATTCAAAATTAATCAGGAAGGGGTTCGCAATGTTGCCCTTTTTTGTTCAAAAAGAAAAGCAAAATTGATACATATCTCGACAGATTATGTTTATGATGGCTCCAGAAGCAATTTTGAATATTGTTATGAAGAGGATGAACCTAATCCATTGTCTGTTTATGGAAAGAGTAAATTAGCAGGTGAAGAGGAGGTTAAGAAAAATTTAGTACAATATTTTATTATTCGTACTGCCTGGTTATACGGCATAAATGGTTCTAATTTTGTAAATACCATGTTAAGGTTATTTAATGAAAAGAAGGCAGTTAGGGTAGTACAGGACCAATGGGGAGTTCCGACTTATTCAAAAGACCTGGCTCAAGCAATTTTAGCTATTTTAGAGAAAGATACCGATGATTATGGAGTTTATCATTTTAGTAATATTGGGAGAACAAACTGGTATAATTTCGCAAAAGAGATTTACTTAGGTGCAAAAAAAATGGGATTAGTTGATAGTCAAAAAGAAGTAGAAATTATTCCAATCAAGACAGAAGAATATCCTACTGCAGCAACAAGACCTAAAAATACCATTCTATGTAAAGATAAAATAATAAATGTTTTTGGGATTGAGATAAGGTCATGGATTGAATCCCTGGAAGAATATTTACATGAATTGCGTTTGCAAAGAGAGTAGCTAGTCGTTGGTATTTAGTATTTAGTCAATTGGAAAACCATTTTTAGTTTGTTATTATGGTTTTTAGATCATAGGATTAAACTTTTCTCTTTATTATTTCCTTCTCCCTTGATGGGGGAATTAACCATTTTATATACTCCTCCCCCTTGAGGGGGGAGGATAAAGGTGGGGGTGAGGGGACTTATTAAATATAATCTTTTGTGAAAATGGAAATTATCAAAAACCTTGATTTTATTTAAATTTTCACGTTATACGATATACTTTATTTGGTATACATTAATTATTGAAGTAGAAACCATTTTATATTTTTAAAATTACAGAGGTATTAATATGAAACGAAAATTGCGCAACATATTAGTCACCGGTGGAGCCGGATTTATAGGTTCCAATTTTATCCGATATCTTTTCAACAGTGATGATTTTAAAGGAAATGTCATAAATGTAGATAAATTGACCTATGCGGGCAATCTTGAGAATTTAGAAGATATTGCCCAACTTTATGAAGGCAAAAGATATTTTTTTAAAAAAACAGATATCTGTGATTTTGAAAATATAAAAGACATTTTTGAAAGTTACGATATTGATACAGTAGTGAACTTTGCAGCTGAGACCCATGTAGACCGCTCAATTTTTGGACCAAAAGATTTTATTCAAACAAATATTATGGGAACCTTTAATTTGCTGGAAGTTGCACGTGAATGCTGGAAGGGAAAAGATAAAGAAAAGGTATTATTTCACCATATAAGTACCGATGAAGTTTATGGCTCAATAGAGGGGAATGATTGCTTCTATGAATACACTTCTTATCAGCCTAATAGCCCTTATTCGGCCTCAAAGGCATCTTCAGATCATTTAGCCAGAGCTTATTACAAAACATATGGATTTCCGGTCACTATTTCTAATTGTTCCAATAACTATGGTCCCTACCAGTTCCCCGAAAAACTAATCCCATTAATGATTTTAAATATCTTAGAGGGGAAACCTCTCTCGGTGTATGGTGATGGGAAGAATATAAGGGACTGGTTATATGTAGAAGACCATTGTTCCGCAATCTGGCAAATTCTAAAACAAGGGAAATCAGGGGAAACCTATAATATTGGTGGAGAAAATGAATGGGAAAATATTAAATTAGTTAATAGCTTATGTGAAATGATTGCAGAATTAAATAAAAAGGAAGAAAAGGATTACTATAAAAAATTAATTACTTATGTCAAAGACAGGCCTGGTCATGACAGAAGATATGCGATTAACTGTGATAAGATAAAACATAAATTGGAATGGAAACAGAAATATAACTTTAGTGAAGGCTTAAACAAAACAATTAACTGGTATTTCAATAATCATGATTGGGTTGACAGGGTAAGAAGTGGAGAATACCAGAAATGGCTAGAGAAAAATTATAGTGAAAGATAACTTTTATGAATATAAAAAACACAAGTAACAAACCTTATGTGGCAATAATTATTTTAAATTGGAATGGATGGAAGGATACTATTGAATGTCTGGAAAGTATTTTTAAAAACAATTACCCGAATTATCAAATTATAGTAATAGATAATGCCTCAACTAATAATTCAATGAATAAAATTAAAGAATGGGCAGAAGGCAAGCAAGAAATTATTTCTCCTGTGCAAGAAAACCCACTACATTATTTATCACACCCCCCTCATAAAAAACCCATACCATATTTATATTGTAATTCTAAGGAAATTGAAACAGATGCATTTTTGCTATCTGCACAAAATATAAAGTATCCCTTAGTTTTAGTGCAATCAGAAGAAAATTTAGGATTTGCGAAAGGAAATAACATTGGGCTAAGATATTCATTAAATAAAAAAATATTTGATTTTGCTTGGTTATTGAATAACGATACCGTAATTTTAAAAGATACTTTAGAAGCATTGGTTAATATTATGACAGATTATCCAGAGTTTGGAGTTATCACCCCAAGAATAAACCATTATTATAATATAAATCGCATTTGGAACTCTGGTGGGATGCTTACATTAACTGGAAATAAATATTACTTTGAACATAATCAAGTTATTCCTAATAATAAAAGAAAGAATACTTTAATTAAAACAACATTTATAACTGGATGTGCTATGTTTCTTCGGAGAAGTATCATCGAAAAGTATGGAATTCTTACAGAAAATTTTTTCATGGGTGAAGAAGATTATGAATTTAGTTTAAGGATGAAAAGAAAAAATATAAAAATGGCATGTGATAGAAGTACTACCATATATCACAAAATAGGCCAAAGTCGAGATGAGAAAAATCATAATACTATTAATTCAATTTTTATTCACCAATTAAACAGATTTATTAACCTTAAGAATAATTATAATGAAATTTATTGGAATTTATGGAGATTTATGGCTGTGCTTCGTGTGTTTTATATTTTATATTTTAAGCACAAATATAGTATTACCATTTGTTTTAAATATTGCAGGAAGCTAATTGACTATTCAAATAAGTATAATACTGTGACAAAAGAACTCTATTTTAAATTAAAAGAAGAATGCTTCAATTAAATATATTGTGGGATTAAAAGAAAAAATTATTATCATAAATTAAGATTTTAAGAATATTATCACTTGAATTAAATATAAGGGATGACAATAATGGATGTTTTAATTTTATCACACATGTACCCTTCAACATATAATGATGTGTATGGAATTTTTGTGCATGAACAAGTGAAAGCCTTGATCAAACTAGGAGTAGAGGTAAAAGTTATTTCACCTGTGCCCTGGGCACCTTTTCCTGTAAACATAATGAGTGAGAAGTGGAAGAAATATAGCATGGTTCCTAAATATGAAAATCGGGAAAATGTATCAGTGTGGTATCCGCGATATATTACTATACCAAAAGCATTGTTTCTTGAATCATCCGGAGAAAGAATGTATAAAGGATTACAATATTTAGTAAAAAATATATATAGTGATTTCAAGTTTGATTTGATCCATGCACACGTTGCCCTACCTGATGGGTATGCTGCTATGAAGCTTGCAAAAGATTTTAATGTTCCTCATGTCATAACAATTCATGGACAGGACTTGCAACAGACATTATATAAAAACGAACAATGCAAAGAAATTCTTTTAAAAGCAATACATTCAGCCAATAAAATCGTTCTGGTAAGCAATAAATTAAATAATATTATTAAAAAATATTGTGATGATAAAAATAATAAAATTAATGTTATAGCTAATGGAGTGGACGCTGATTATATTTTAAACAATAGAATGAAAAAAACTAATAATGAAAGAAATAAAATAATTCTGAGTGTATCTAATCTAATAAAAACAAAAGGTATTGATCTCAATATACAAGCTTTCAGTAAGTTGACCGAAAAATATCAAAATTTAAGGTACTTTATTATTGGAGATGGTACTGAAAGAAAAAATTTAGAAATATTATCCAAAGACTTGGTAATTAGTGAGAAGGTAGAATTTTTGGGTATCGTATCGCATAATGATGTGATGAAATATATGGCTGATGCAGATATCTTTTCTTTACCAAGTTGGAATGAAGCATTTGGTGTGGTTTATATCGAGGCTATGGCACATGGTAAACCCGTAATAGGATGCAAAGGAGAGGGGATTGAAGATTTTGTGGATGATGGAGAAACAGGATTACTAGTCAATCCAAAAGACGTTGATAGTCTTGCCCAAGCAATGGACTTTCTTTTAAGTAATCCTGACAAGGCAAATGCTATAGGCGAGAGGGCGCGTGAATTAGTATTGGAAAATTATACCTGGGAGAAAAATGCCGAAAAGACCCTAAAAGTATATCAAGAGGTTTTAAGCAATGCCAGGTAAAGTATGTATAATTACAACAGTACATCATCCTTTTGATACCAGGATATTCCACAAAGAAGCAATAACATTGGCTAAAACAGGGTATGAGGTAACTTTAATTGCCCAGCATGATAAAGATGAAGTGGTTGATGACATTAATATTATTGCATTACAGAAACCTAAAAATAGGTTTTGTAGAATATTTTTATTGGGATGGAAAGCTTATAAATTGGCTTTAAAACAAAATGCAGATGTTTATCATTTCCATGATCCAGAATTTTTACCTTGGGCGAATAGATTGAAGAAAAAGACAAAGGCGAAGGTAATATATGATGTTCATGAAGATTATATTACAAGCATAAAACAAAAAAAATATATACCATTTATTTTTAGAGGTTTAATATCTAAAATATTTGATTATCTGGAAAAGAGTTATAGCAAAGAATTTGTTAAAATATTAGCAGAAAAATATTACCAAAAGCGATTTACTAATGGGTATACCATTCTCAACTATCCTGTATTATCTGAAAAACCAGAACAAAGAAAAGAATATAATTTGAATATTGCTGAAGAAAATGCTGTTATTTATACTGGAAATGTTTCTATAGATAGAGGAGCATTAATCTATCCTGAACTAGTTAAACTTATACCCAATTTACATTTATATCTTGTAGGGAGATGTGACTCCAGAATTACTGATAAAATATATAACATAGCTGAAAATTCTAAAGAATTTATCCATATTGATGGAGAAGGCTTTATACCATTTGAAAAAATTATATCTTACTATATAGGGAAAAACTGGTTAGCAGGGTTAGCTATTTTCCCATATAGCGAGCATTATTATCAGAAAGAGCTTACAAAATTTTTTGAATATATGAATTTTGGGATACCAATTTTAGCATCAAATTTCCCCGTATGGAGAGATTTGATAGAAAAAAATGAATGTGGTATTTGTGTAAATCCTTTTAATTATAAAGAGATATCTAATGCCATTGAATATATTGTAAATAATCCAGATAAAGCTAAAAATATGGGTGAAAATGGCCAAAAGCTTGTTAGAGAAAAATATAATTGGGAAAATGAAAGCAAAAATCTTTTAAAAATTTATGATAATTTGAATAAATAAGGATATTTTTATTGAAATACATTTTTTACATTTCACTTTTTTTTATTTTATACATATATTTTGGCTATCCACTACTTTTATTTATCAAAAGTGTATTTAAAAAGAATAGGAGTGATACTTCAGATAATTATCTGCCCTTAGTATCAATTATTATCGCGGCCTATAATGAAGAAAAAGTGATAGAAGACAAGATCAAAAATACTTTAAACCTTAATTATCCCAAAGAAAAGCTTGAGATTATTGTGTTTTCTGATTCTTCGTCCGACCAGACTGATGATATTGTAAAGATGTATGAGAAAGATGGTATTAAGCTTTTAAGAATTGAAGGAAGGAAAGGAAAAACTTTTTGCCAGAATAGGGCAGTGGAAGAAGTTAAAGGAGAAATCATAGTATTTTCTGATGCTAACAGTATGTATAAGAGAGATGCTGTGAGAAAATTGGTTAGAAATTTTGCAGATGAACGCATTGGTTGTGTTTCAGGAGAATTAAAATATATTAACAGTGCTAATAAGAAAGATGAGAATAGTGAAGGTATCTACTGGAAATATGAGCAGATTATTAAAAAGTTGGAGAGCAAAGTTTCTTCTCTTGTCGGGGCTAATGGGGCAATCTATGCCGTAAGAAAAAAATTATATGTTCCTTTAGAAGATTTTGCGATTAGTGATTTTGCTGAACCGCTTATGATTTTTGAAAAAGGATATAGAGTTATCTACGAGGCTGAGGCATTGGCTTTTGAAATAAATGATGATACCTTCAAGGACTCATATTCCCGAAGGGTAAGGATTGTTACCAGGACTTTTAATAATATTATCCGTTCCAGTGAAATATTAGAATTATTTAATCCAATTAAATATGGGTGGTATTCAATTCAATTGGTTAGTCATAAACTTTTAAGATGGTTTACCGGATTGTTTATGTTTATATTATTACTGCTTAATATAATCCTGGCTAAGGAGAGCTGGGTTTATGCAACTATATTGATTTTACAACTATTGTTCTATCTTGCTGCTTTGCTGGGTTTTTTAAACCAGAAATTTTTCCCAAAAAAAGAAGGTAGGTTATTAAATTATATTTTT
>Ga0334895_1001233_pt1 | contig 27252 bp, 23 predicted proteins | sample GraSluR3_MG_7_FD_207229 | JGI IMG/M metagenome (GOLD analysis project Ga0334895, IMG submission 207229) | Sludge microbial communities from methane-producing bioreactor in Wageningen University, Netherlands - Granular Sludge_31_05-R3 | ecosystem: Engineered > Bioreactor > Anaerobic >... | reverse complement strand
CTCGGGGTTCGCGATTATCTGCTGAAACCCGTCGATACCGTCCAGTTTTCCCGTGTTGTTGCCGAAGCGTTCGATAGTCTCTATCGGAAAAATGAAGCACAGAAACTTCTGCAGCAGATAATAGGGCAACAGGAATCGCTGTTCAGTCCTGAATTTTCAGAGGAGTTTCTCTCCTATCTGAAGGATGAGAATTTTCTCGCATTTTCTGAACTGTCATTCTCTGAAGGTCCTGCTTCAGCGGCAAAATACTTGGCAAATCGGCAACATGAATTTTCAGCTGCACAATTATTACGCTTTCTCGTGATGTTTTTTCAGAGTCTTCATCTTCCTCATAATGAACTTCTTTCAAGCTTCGATTTTTCCTCAACCGAACTCACACGTTTGCAATTAGAGCTGACTCCAGCACTGTTTGAACACCTTGTTACCGATTTTATGCAGCGGGTGCATATACTGATTCAACAGAATACCGACTCGGAAACCAACAAGCAATTAGTAAAGCAGATCGATACCTATCTGGAGGAACATTTTCATGAGCAGATCAATCTTGATCACTTAGGAACTCAGGTAAATCGTAACCCTGCCTATATTTCTCGATTGTATAAGACGGAAACAGGGATAAATATCAAGGATCGGTTGAAAAATCTGCGCATCAGCGCTGCCAGAGCCATGCTGGAGCAGGGAAATGTCTCAGTGAAAGAGGTTGCATTTTCAGTCGGATTTTCCGATCCGAACTACTTCAGTACGGTGTTTAAGAAGGAGACCGGACTCTCTGCAACCGACTATGTCCTCTTTTATGACAAAAATTTCGAGAACAACTAGAAAATTCAAAGGTACTTGTTGCTGTGCTCACTGAAAAACTGCCCCATACTTTTCTATAACAAACCTTTGGAGGGAATGATATGAAAAAGTTACTTGCTACTTTGCTTCTCGTACTGCTTTCAGTAAGTCTGTTTGCAGCTGGACAAACTGAAGCTGTCGGTACTCCTGAAGAGCCGATCGTGCTTCGTTTTGCCGATGTGCATCCGGCAAATAATCCTACCGGTAAAGCCGACATCGCTTTTGCTGAAGCCATCGAACGCAATTCGAACGGCCGAATCAAAGTCGAGCTCTACCTCGGTGGTCAGCTTGGTGATGAAAAAGAGTACATTGAACAGATTCAGATGGGCTCCCTTGATCTGTGTCGTGTCTCAGCAGCACCTATGGGTCAGTTCAATGATCAGATGAACGTCTACTCGTTCCCGTACCTGTTTGCAAATGCTGATCACTTCTGGGAAGTACTTTCCGGAGAAATCGGTCGTGAGTTGTTTAGAGGCCTAGAGAAGGCTGGCGTGTACGGTATTGCTTACTTCGATGCTGGAACCCGTGATTTCTTCACCGATAAACAGGTCAACACCATTGAAGATCTGCAGGGGCTGAAGATTCGATCCATGCAGAACGAAATCTGTATTGCGGGAATCAACGCACTTGGTGCTTCTGCAGTACCCATGGGATTCAGCGAGCAGTACAGTGCAACCAAGACTGGTGTGGTAAACGGTGCCGAGAACAATCCGCCAACCTACCTCAATGGATCAATGTATGAAGTTGCCCCGTATTATATCCACGATGAGCACGTCCGTATTCCCGATATCGTAATCGGTAGCAAGATTGCCCTCGACAAGCTCAGTGATGAAGATATGCAGGCGATCATCGATGCCGGTGTTGAAGCTGAGAAGATCCAGCGGGCACTGTGGGACGAAGCTGTTCAGGCAGCAATCGTAGAATCCACCAAGCTTGGAGCTACCTTCTATACACCGACCGCTGCAGAGATGGCTGAATTCAGAGCTGCGGTAGAACCTGTATATGAAAAGTATGGGGACAAGTACCAGGATATCATCAATAGAATCAGAGCGCTTGAAAAATAAGGTAACCGTATAAGACAGGGTTGGGATGTGGTCTATGATCACTTCCCGCCCTGATTTTTTCGGTTGAAATAGGTGGGGAAGCGTATGAAATTAAAGCATCAAAAACCAATTGAACACTTTTGCAGTGGTCTGATCGTCATCATGACTCTGATTATCGTCTATCGGGTCATTATGAGATTTTTCTTCAACAACACACCCTCGTGGTCTGAAGAGCTGACAGCGCTCTTGATGGTGTACATCACCATGCTGAGCTTCCCCTTGGGCATCAAGGATGATCAGCACCTGAGCCTGACGATGTTTTATGAAAAACTGCCAAAGTCCCTGCAGTATATCGTCACACTGCTCAACTATCTGCTCATCTTGGCATTCTCAGGATTCGTCCTGGTATACAACGGCATCCTGATGGTCCAGATGACTTCCAGTTCATATCTTTCAAGTCTTCCGGTACGTAATGCCGTATTGTATATCATGGTTCCCATAGCGGGTGTGCTTGCCGTGGTCTTTACGACGATAAAGATGATTCAGGAAATACAATTACACAGGAAGGGGAGCCATCATGAGTCAAACTGAATTCGCAATTATCCTGCTTGTAGGCAGTTTTCTTCTCTTTATTATCGGTCGTCTGCCCATTGCCATTGCACTGGGTACCAGTGCGATGATCACCGTGCTCTATTTGGGCTTCCCGGTGCGGGTTGTCGTACAGTCCATGGTTACGGGAGTGAATAAAGTTGCCTTGCTTGCCATCCCGTTTTTTATTTTCGCCGGTCAGATTATGAGTGATGGAGGGATATCGAACCGGTTGGTCTCATTATCCAAAGTGATAGTCGGGCGGTTCCGTGGCGGCTTGGCTATGGTCAATATCCTGACCAGCATGTTCTTTGGGGGTATCTCGGGATCTTCGGTTGCCGACACCTCTTCCATAGGAACCATCTTGATTCCGGAAATGGTCAAAGATGGATATGATGCCGATTTCTCGGCCAGCGTTACGATCACCAGTTCCGTGCAGGGTATCCTGATCCCACCCAGTCATAATATGATTATTTATTCCATGGCAGCCGGTGGACTCTCTGTCGGTGCACTCTTTATGGCAGGAGTGATTCCGGGAATTCTTCTCGGTGTCTCTCAGATGATTCTCAGTTACTTTATTGCAGTAAAGCGCGGATACCCGAAAGGTGGGCGGATTGGGTGGAAAGAAGCACTGAAGATTTCGCGGGATGCTTTCCTTGGCCTGCTCACTCCTGTAATTATTATTGGTGGTGTTCTCGGTGGTATTTTTACTGCTACGGAATCGGCAGCCGTTGCTGCACTGTGGGCCTTTATCGTAACCATGTTTTTCTACAAAGAGGTCAACCTCAAGAAGTTCAGACAGATTCTGATGAGTACGTTGATGACACTGGTTGTCGTCATGCCGGTCATTGCAGCTGCCAATGCCTTCGGGTATTTGCTCGCATATCTCAAGGTGCCAGAATTGGTATTGAACGGACTGTTAGGTATTACCAGCAATAAGTATGTGCTGTTGTTTCTGGTCAATATTATTCTGTTGGTACTGGGTATGATCATGGATATGGCACCACTCATTCTTATCTGTACCCCCGTCTTTCTTCCGCTGGTACAGACCTTAGGAGTTTCTCCGATACACTTCGGTATCATCATGCTGCTTAATCTGGGTATTGGCCTGCTCACGCCCCCAGTGGGAGTTACCCTCTTTGTCGGCAGCACCATCAGTAAGGTCTCGATTGAACGACTGTTCAAATCGACATTGCCGTTCTATCTCTCTATGATCGGCTTGTTGTTACTTATCACCTATATTGAACCCATTGTCATGTGGCTTCCACGATTAGTGATGTAGCATGCATGGCCCGAACGTAGTTTAGGGATTTCCTTGGGTTTCGGTAGGTTGCCAGGTAGCGTATGCTGCCTGCGTTACTAAGCCCAACTGGCTGCGGTAGCAAGTACCAGTACCACAGTTCAGGATGTACGATTATGAGCTATTGCTGCAAGACGACCGCATTGAAGATGTCTACATCGCCCTGACGAACATGATGCATACCATATGGACACGCCGAGCACTCCTTACCGGAAAGCATCTCCTCTGTGTAAAGCCGTTAACCATGGATGTCGGTGAGGCGAAAGCTCTTGCTTCCCTGGCACAGAATCGTTCACTTCTTCTCATGGAATGCGCTATGTATCGGTACTCAAAGCGGATGGCACTGCTCGAGTCTCATCTCGTTCATATAGTTATCTGATCTGTACAATACATACAATCTCATTTCTTTTCCCTTCGCTCACGCCTTGCAGGTATCAGATCACAGATAGATCTGGGAGGAGGAGCTTTGTGCGATCTTGGTGTGTATCCGCTCAACCGAGATGGAGGCAACATCATCAGATATCTGACTGCAACCGGAACCTAAGAAGGGGAAGCCGTTCAGGACAGATTGTATGAGTCGATGGGACTGTCGGCGTTTTTGGGTGCGGCTGGATTTCTGAGGTGCGTGATATTACCACCATACTCATCGGCACCAAAGGAAGGATTGTCATTGAAGGGGTGTTCAATTGGGCTTCCGGACGGATACAAGTCCTGACTGATAATGAAGTGAGGACCATGGGAATTGCCCAAGAAGATCCTTTTGTTCCAGAACTGGATGCCTTTATCGACCACATACATAAGAAAACGCCGTTGAAGATGCAACTAGAGGAGAGTATTCGTGCCATTTCGCTTACGGTGGATGTTATGCAGGTGATGCGCCTGGTGTAAGTGGTACTACACTGATGCCGAGGTTGGCAAATAGCTGAGCATACTGAGGAGGGACGGAGTTGGTGATGATCGTATCAATCGCATCAAGTGTCGCCACTTGATAGATGGCAATTTTGTCATACTTTGAATCATCGAGCAGTAATATCCACCGTTGAGCCATTTCAGGAATGTACTTATACAGGTAGGTGCTGATCATCGATTCAACCGTTAATCCTGCCTTGGTATGCACCCCTGACATACTGGTGAAGGCTTTGTTTACGACAATTGACCCAAGGACTGTTTTCGGATTTTCCAAACTGGAAAAGAGTGTATGTTTGTCAGTAGTGGTGACTTCTCCTCCGACCAGATAGACCCGTTGAGCAAATCGGTTCAGATCGGGCAAAGCGGTGATATTGTTGGTCACGACGGTGAGATTCTTAATTCCTTCCAGAGTTTTAGCAAGATAGCAGCATGTTCTTCCGGAACCGACGAATATGGCATCCCCATCTGATATCTCCTGGCGAGCCCGGAGAGCCAGCTGCTGCAGCACGGGAGGTCCGAGCACCGGTTCATCATGCTGTCGACCGATCAGTTCAGCTCCACCATAAAATCGTCGTACGATACCCTGTTGTTCAAGCTTTTCCAGATATTTACGAACCGAAACCTTACTTACATTGAATTTTTCACTGAGATCGTTGACCAATACTTTCTGATTTTCCCGTAATAACCGCTGAATAGTCTCTAAATGTGCTGAGCTCATAGCTTTCCTCTCTCTATCTAGCAGCATACTACACGAGAAAAAAAATATCAAACGAAATATGAACGAAACTTTACACTTGCGAAAGAAAGATGTATGCTTACGTTGTAGACAAAGAAATCATACAGGAGGTCTATACCGATGCAGGAATCAGAGAACCAGGCAGTAGTCACCATTTCAGATCTGATGAAACGGGCAAGGGAAGCTCAGCAGATAGCTCAATCTTTTTCACAGGAGAAGGTTGATGAACTTGCTGCTGCAGTGACTTGGGAAATTGTAGCCGATGACACGATCGTACGGGATCTCGCAGAATACTCATATCAAGAGTGCAGGCTGGGAGATGTTGAATCGAAATTCATCAAAGTCAGAGAGAAATGTCGAGGGGTCTATTTCGATGTGAAGCATGAAAAGACTGTCGGTATTGTCCAGGAGATTCCTGAAAAGGGATTGCGGCGCATAACGAAACCAGTCGGAGTAATCGGTTCCCTCGTTCCGAGTACTCAGGCGGAAATGCATCCGTTGATTCAAGCAATATTTGCCCTGAAAGCACGGGATGCCGTGATCTTCGCTCCCCATCCACGGGGGAAACGGACCACCGCTAAGACCGTTGAGCTGATTCGTAATGTGATGCGCAAATACGATGCTCCGGAAGATCTCTTTATCGCAATCGAAGAACCGAGCATTCCCCTTACCAACGAGCTGATGAAACAGTGTGATCTGGTCATGGCCACCGGTGGTCAGGGAATGGTCCAGGCTGCCTACAGCTCCGGAACTCCCGCCTTCGGTGTCGGAGCGGGAAACGCCATTATCATTGTTGATGAAAGTGCCGACCTTCCGTATGCGGCAAGAAGCATTCAGGCGAGCAAGACATTCGATCTTGCTGCAGGATGTTCCTGCGATAACAGTCTCGTGATCGATAATTCGGTGTATGATGAAATGCTAGCTGAACTTGCTTCCTGCGGAGCCTATCTGTGCAGTGCCGAGGAAAAGGAGAAACTGCAGCAGACTATCTGGCCGCAGTGGCCGAAAAACCACAATCTCAATCGTGACATCGTGGCAGCTCCGGTCGAACAGATTGCACAGCTTGCCGGGATCACCATCCCGGAAGGTACCACCTTTTTACTCGTTGAAGAGTCCCAGACGGGATCAGTTACCCCGTTCAGCGGTGAAAAGATGAGTCTGGTCACCGCAATCTACCGCAGTGACTCTATCGATGAAGCGATCACGATTATCAACGAAAACCATGCCTATTCGGGAGCAGGGCACTCGTGTGGTATCTATTCACACAACCAGGATCATATTGAGCAGGTTGCCCTGAGAACCTTTACCACCCGGGTGGTGGTGAATCTCCCGCAGGCAGCGACCAATACGGGAAACTGGAACAGCGGCATGCCCTTCACCAGTTCACTCGGATGCGGTACCTGGGGTGGTAACAGCGCTTCTGAGAATATTGCTCTGAAACATTATCTGAACAATACGTGGATGATTTCGGAAATTCCGTATCGAAAACCTACCGACGAAGAGCTGTTTGCCGGATTTACCCCACGTTCGTAAACGGGGAGGCGATGTGTCTGATTCATTGAAACACAAATACATGGATGCCGAACATGCTGCAGCTTTCATTACCGACGGTATGACCATAGCAGTCAGTGGATATTCCATGGCAGGATATCCCAAAGCGGTGCTGCAGCAGCTGGTACAGCGTAAGCGAGAAGGCGATCCGCTGAAGCTCAACGTAATCTCAGGTGCAAACATACCCTGGGTGGATGAGCTGTTGAGTGCCGAGGACATCATAGCGCAGCGTGCCCCCATGTGCGCCCATCGAAATCTTTCACGGCAGGTCAATTCAGCTCAGGTGATCCTTTCTGAGCAGCAGATGTGCGATATGCCTTCGCTGTTGCAGAAAAAGAAATTCGGACCGATTGATGTGGCTGTTATTGAAGCTCTCGGCTTTGATGCACAGGGACGTCTGATTCCCACCACTTCAGTGGGGATGACCCAGCACCTGATCGATACTGCCGATGCAATCATTGTTGAGATCAACTCGGGGTATCCGAACTATCTTCAGGGCCTGCACGATATCTACCACGTCGGAGTCTATCCACATAGAAAGCCCATTCCACTCGAAGCTCCAGCACAACGAATCGGTGATACCGGGTTTGTCATCGACCCTGATAGTATCATCGGGATTGTAGAGACCAATATTTCTGAGGTGCACAAGCAATCGCAAGTGAGATTATCTGAAGAATCTGAGGCAGCTGCTGCGCATCTGTGTGCCTTTCTCGAGCAGGAATATGCGAGTTGGCAGGGAAAGCTTCCCCCGATTCAGAGCGGGTTCGGTATGATAGCCGATGCCGTAGCCAAAGCCCTTGGCTCCTCATCATTTCACGATCTTGAGTTTTTCTGTGGGGGCGTATCGCCTGCGATCCTGCAGTTGCTCGCCTCAGGGAAAGCTGCAGCAGTCTCAACCGGAGGAATTGTCCTTGATGAGCCAACTGATGTGCTGCTATCTGGCATGAGTGATCTCGCACAGCGTCTGGTCATCAGAAACGGTGATATCACCAACAGTGCGGAGATAGTCAGCCGGCTGGCCGTGATTGCGGTCAACACCGGTATCGAAGTCGATATCTACGGGAATGTGAATGCCAGTCATATCGCAGGTTCTACCGTGGTCAACGGTATCGGGGGTGGGGCAGACTTTGCCCACAATGCTGATCTTTCTGTGGTGCTGATTCCCTCAACGGCTAAGGGGGGAGCCATATCCTCCATTGTCCCCATGGTTGCTCACCAGGATATCTGCGAACACGATGTGGATGTCCTGATCACCGAGCACGGTGTTGCCGATCTTCGCGGTCTTTCTGATCATCAGCGATCTGAGGCCATCATTGAGCACTGCACTGCAGGGGTGTATCAGAAGCAATTACGGGCATATCGACAGTCGGCGAACAACCTATGTGCCAATCATCATCCGCAGCTGCCTGATCAGGCCTTTGCGTGGTATCGCAATCTGAAGGAGAAAAAAACGATGATACAGGAGTTAGCATGAAACAGATATCTATTGCTGAAGTCGGACCGCGGGATGGATTTCAGAATATCAGCGAATATATCCCGCTTGAAGAGAAACTGCGGATCATTGATGCCATCTTGGCTTCCGGGGTGCAGCATATGCAGATCACCTCATTTGTCAGTCCAAAGGCAATCCCGCAGATGAAAGATGCCCGTGATTTGTCCAAAATCTGTCTCGAACGCTACGGGGACCGCCAGTTATATGCCCTGGTACCTAATTATCGTGGTGCACAGACAGCCTGGGATGTGGGAATCCGGCGTGTTTCGTATGTGGTTTCACTCAGTGAAAGTCACAATAGAGCGAACATTAACCGCACCCATGAACAGTCACTGCAGGAACTGCATACCATCCGGACTGCATTGCCGGATCTGGAAGTAGTGCTTGATTTGGCTACGGCATTCGGTTGCCCGTTCGAGGGCGAAAAACATGCTGATGAGGTGGTTGCATTTCTCGCTCCGTATGAACAACGGGGAATCGCTGCAGTGAATCTGTGCGATACGATCGGCATAGCACATCCTGCGCAGGTCAGGCGGGCGATTGAAGCGGTGCAGCGGGAATATCCGACATTGCCGATTCATCTGCATATCCATGACACACGGAATATGGGGATGGTGAACACCCTTGCCGGTATTGAGATGGGTGTGCAATCGGTGCAATCAACCCTTGGCGGCCTAGGGGGCTGCCCGTATGCACCAGGAGCATCGGGAAATCTGGCTACAGAAGATCTGGTGTACATGCTTAATCGGATGGGTTACGACACCGGTATTGATACCAATGCGTTGATTGCAGCGGCACGATTACAGGCACAACTGGTTCCACAGGGGAAATTTAGCGGACATCTGTATACCATTCAGGAGGGTAATACACATGAGTAATGAAAAACAACTGGCGTTGATACGGCAGAAAGCTGCGGCTATGCGTCGCGATATCATTGAGATGGGATACGCTGCAGGCGATCGTGGAGCTCACTTCGGTCCAGCGTTATCGAGTGTGGAGATTCTGGCATCGCTCTATTTCGGGATTATGCATCATGATCCGGAAAATCCACAGTCCTCCACTCGGGACCGGTTCGTCCAGAGTAAGGGACATGCATGTCTTTCCTACTATTCGGCGTTAGTTGAAAGTGGGTACATCACCCGCGATCAGATGTACACCTTCAAGCAGGATGAGAGCTTTCTTGCCGGGCATCCGAGCAGAAATCTGTCTTGCGGGATTGAGATCTCATCGGGAAGTCTCGGCAATGGGTTTTCCATTGCCTGCGGAATGGCAAAAGCTGCCCAGCTGAAAAAGCAGGATCACACGGTGTTCTGTCTTTTGGGAGACGGAGAGTGCAATGAAGGTATTGTCTGGGAAGCTGCCATGAATGCAGCGAAGAACAAGCTCGATAATCTTGTAGCTATCGTGGATAGGAACGGGGTACAGCTTGCAGGGAAGACGAAAGACATCATGGATTTCGATATCGAGGGAGCATGGCGAACCTTTGGCTGGGAAGTGGTGGTCCTTGAAGCGGGCAACGACGTAAGCTCTGTCTATGAGGCACTCGATCGCATGAAACACATGAAAAACGGCAAACCGAAAGTAATTATTGCCAATACTATTAAAGGCAAGGGGATTTCATTCATGGAAGATAGCCTGAGCTGGCATGCCCGGCCCATGAATACCGAGCAGTATGAGCAGGCAGTTCGTGATCTTGATGGAGGTGCAAAATGAAGCAGATACCGATAGAAACATTACAGCAGTGGAGTGCAAAAGGACATCGAAATGCCATGGGTGATTCATTGGTGCTGCTGGGAGAGGAATTTTCGCAGATGTGTGTGACCACTGCCGATCTCACCCCGACCGCACGACTCACCGGTTTCCGGGATACCTATCCCGATCGATTCTTCGATGTGGGTATTGCCGAGCAGAATCTGATTGATTTTACTGCGGGACTTGCTGTCGAAGAACTGCATCCATTTGCCGTAGGACTTGCGGCAATTGTACCCATGCGGTCAGCTGAGCAGATGCGTGTGGCATTAGGATATATGAATCTCAGTGCTACGGTAGTGAGTATTGAAGCAGGGGTCCGATTCGGACCGTTGGGGAATACCCATTATGCTATGGATGATATTGCGGTAGTGCGCGCGATTCCCAATTTCACCGTCATCGCACCATCTGATGTGCATCAGGTATATGCAGCACTGCGTGCGACACTTGATCATGAAGGTCCAGTCTATATCCGCCTGACCGGCGGTCCAGGAGCGCCTCTGATGTATCCTGAGCTTGAGAACTTTGAGATAGGCAAGGCAATTGAATACCGGAAGGGAACTGATGTCGCGTTTGTTACCACCGGCTCCCTCTTATCTGAAGCGGTTGAGGCTGCAAAACTGCTCGAACAGCAGCATATTTCTGCCCGAGTTATTGATATGCATACCATCAAACCCCTGGATACCGATATCCTTGATGATGTTTTCAAACATAATTCACTGATTGTTACGGTGGAAGAACACAGCCCGATTGGCGGCCTTGGATCAGCTGTTGCAGAATACAAAGCACAGTTTGCCAATGCACCGAAACAGGTAATGGCCTCTCTCGGGGATCAGTTCCAGGTTCTGGGAGATCATCCGTATCTGCTCAAGAAACAGGGACTCACCGCTGATGCCCTTGTGGCACAGGCGCTTAAGCATCTTGGATAACTGAACGAACTTACTTGCGTCTGGTAGTACCGCGTACTACCAGACGGGGATTCAGCAGCACCCGCTGAGGATGATTTTTTATCTGCTTGGCATGGTTCTGTATTTCTTCCAGCAGGAGGTTGACCACAATGCGTCCCATAGCCTTTTTCGGCTGTTCGACTGTGGTCAGTTGAATCTGCGGCATTCCTGCAATGGTAATGTTGTCAAACCCGATAACACCGATATCGGCTCCTACCTTTATGCCGTGTTCCTCAAGATATTGCAATGTTCCCAGGGCAATCACATCGTTGCAGGCAAAGATGGAATCAGTTTGTGGGAATTGGGTGAGAATTTTTTTGGTCAATGCATACCCGCTCTCGATGTCGTAGGTCCCGTATAAAATTCTATCGGCGGGGAATTCCTTCTGATGTGATGCCATAGCCTGCGTAAAGCCGATACAACGGTTTACCGAAGCGGTGGAGTTAGCCGGTCCGCTGATGATAGCAGTATGTTCGTACCCCTGTGCCAGTAAGTGTTCAGCAACTATAGAGCCGCCCAGGATGTTGTCAGAGCTGACCGAGCTGTGCAGCAGGCTGTTTACACCGCTTTCAATACCTACTACGGGAAGTTGATTTGGATCCAGATTGGAGATATTCGCGTCACTGACACATTTGATGATGATGCCATCCACCTGTTTCTGTCGGATCATCTGGATGTACTGCTTTTCCATTTCGGCATTCCAGTTCGTAATACAGAGAAATACATCGTATTGGGATGTGTTGGCTGTTTCAATAATACCGGTCGTGATTTCTCCGAACAGCGGGTTGATGATATCGGGGATGATGACCGCAAGCGTTTTGGTAGATCGGCTTACCAATCCCCGGGCAAGTCCATTCGGCTGGTAACCCATCTCCTCTGCCGCCTTGAGCACCCGCTTTCGTGTTTTTTCACTCACCCCGGGTTTATCATTCAAGGCACGGGAGACCGTAGAGAAGTTGATTTGCAGTTTCTGCGCGATATCTTTAATGGTTACCATAGCATTATATGTATAAGGTTTTAAGCTGCGTGTAAAGAGATTCCATCGGTAAAAAGATTCCAGTCACCCGATATCTGGCCCTTTACACGTTCATCGCTTAACGCTCTCAGCCGTTACATGGTGACCAGATCTTTGGAAAGATATGCCTGATACGCCTTTTGGGCGATCTGACATACCATCTGAGAATCATATGGTGTCATCTCCGGCTTTCGCTGTTCTGCGATGCAGGTGAAAAATTCCTGTATTTCGCGAGCAAACGCATCGGCAAATCGATTGAGGAAATCATCTGCACATTCATTAACCACTCCTGCAGGAGTATAGAGGTCTAACCGGTCCTTTCGCGGTATTGCATTGATTCTGATGATTCCATCAGTTCCGACAATCTCCGTTTCAACGTGACTGCCATGCGGAGCGGTTCTGCCTGTATAGAACATTGCCATGGAATTATTTTTAAAGCTCATCAGGGTACAGGCATTATCGATATCATGATACTTTTCGAATTCAAGATGCTTATAGCATCCCCCGACAGTCCGGATGGTGTCAACTTCCGATCCTAAGAGCCATCGGGCAAGATCGACGTCATGGACAATCATTTCTGAGTACCAGGCACCGTTCTGATCTCCCCGTTCCGGTGCACTTTCTGCCCCGCTGTCTTTATCGAGACTATAACCGCGGAACATGATCGGTTTTCCGATCTCTCCCGCATCGATTTTCCGTTTTGCTTCCATATAGGAACTGTCAAATCGGCGCATATAGCCGGTCATGAGAATTTTATCGGGATTTTTATCTGCAGCAAGCTGTGCTTCCTGTGCCTGTTCAGCGGTGAGTGCAAGCGGTTTTTCCACAAAAATATGCAAGTTGGCTGCGATAGCCTTCATCACCATAGAAAAGTGTGCATTGACCGAGGTGACGATCAATACTGCATCAAGTTCCGGATTCTGCAGCATCTCATCATAATCGGTGTACACGTAGGGCACCTGATGAGTCTCTAAAAATCGGTTTACCACCTCTTTTCGATCACATATGGCTATAAGTTCCACCTGTGATGATAGTTTGATGACATTTCGTGCATGCCTGCTCCCAAGATTGCCTAATCCTACAATACCAGCTTTTATCATGATGTATCCTCCTCATCCGTTCAGAGATGAATGTTTTGCCTCTCGATGATGGATATACCCCATCGAGGTGTGGTTTTCAATGGCTTTACGATGCAGTTCCTCTTTATATGTAAAGCAAACGTTTGTCCATATAACGCATATTATCACCAGAAATATTGATCTGTCAAATAGTATTAAGAATATATTTTTTCAATTACTATGCTATAGTGTGATTTATAAATTTATAAAATAAATAGAAATAAAAAATATATCAGTTAATCAAAAAAAATGTTTGACAAACGGCTGAAACAGATTTAATGTTATTTAAAAAAGAAAACGTTTGCTATAAAAGCAAATCAAGGAGGTTTTCGTATGGGTAAAAAGATTATCATGGTCTTGTGTATCGCTCTTGTGATGGGATTGAGTGTATTTGCTGCAGGTCAGCAGGAGGAAGCAGCACTTACCATCGGTTTCGTACCGAAAGCATTCAATAGTCCCTATTGGATCACGATGGATGAGGCGATAAAGGAAGTTGCCGAAGAGAAAGGCATTGAAATCATTTCTCAGGCTCCAAAGGCAGAAACCGATGTATCACAGCAAGTGGAAATTATTGAAAATTTGATTATCCGCGGTGTTGATGCATTGCTGATTGCCCCTGCAGGTTCAAAGGAACTGGTGAGTGTGGTCGGAAAAGCAAACAAAGCAGGAATCCCAGTGGTCATTGTTGACACCCGACTTGATGATGAGGCGGTCGAAGCACAGGGTGTCGAATATGTGAGCTTTGTCGGTTCAGACAACTATGATGGTGGAAAGATCGCTGCAGAATTTATGCTGGAGAAATTGGGATCTGCAAAAGTTGCCGTTCTTGAAGGTATTGCCGGACATGAATCGAGTGATGCGAGAGTCGGTGGCTTCACCGATCGTGTAGCAGGCACCGGATTGGAAATCGTCACTTCTCAGACCGCTCAGTGGGAGAGAAGCAAAGGGTTTGATGTGTTCCAGAATATGCTCACCGCTCATCCTGAAATCGAAGCATTGTTCAGTGCGAATGATGAGATGGCTTTAGGGGCATATCAGGCAATTGCACAGGCGGGTCGGGAGGACATTGTCATCGTAGGTTTTGATGCAAATGATGATGCCAAACAGGCTATCAAAGAAGGGAAGATGCTCGGTTCCATCGCACAGTATCCTGGTGATATGGGGGTTATGGCACTGGAGACCGCTCTTGCTGTGTTGGATGGCAAGTCGGTTGAACGGTACATCAAATCTACCTTGAATGTAGTTACCAAGGACATGCTCGAGTAGTGAACTATCGTAACGTAATGATTTCTTTATGGGCAGCAGATAATTGCTGCCCATATGGTGAGGGGCTCAGATGGATACATCATTGATCAGGATGGAAAACATAACGATGGAGTTTCCCGGAGTTAAGGCTCTGGACCAGGTCGATTTTCAGGCTAAAGCGGGAGAGGTCCATGTGCTTCTCGGTGAAAACGGTGCAGGAAAAAGCACCATCACAAAGATTCTTGCCGGGGTGTACAAGAAAACTTCCGGTTCTATCTATATCGAGGATGAACTGGTCGATTACTCGAGTATTCCCGAGGCGAAAGCATATGGCATTTCCATGATTTTTCAGGAACTGCAGCTGGTTCCTCATATGACGGTGGCAGAGAATATTTTTCTCGGGAAAGAGCCGATGAAGAACCGTAACGTCTCCATTGATTTGAAGAAAATGAATCAGGAAGCAACCAAGTTGCTTCAGCATATGAATCTGAAAATAAAAGCTACTGATATCGTGAAACACCTTGGTGTCGGACAGCAGCAGATGGTAGAGATTATCAAGGCGATTTCGAATAATTCACGGATTATTGTCATGGATGAGCCTACTGCTGCACTCACTGAGAGTGAAATTGATGAGCTTTTCAAGATAATTCGCGAGCTGAAGGCTAAACAGGTATGTGTAATCTATATCTCACACAGGATGGCGGAACTTCTGACGATCGGTGACCGGGTTACGGTCCTTCGTGATGGGAAACTGGTGGGAGTCGTCGATGTGCCGAATACTTCACTTGATGAACTGATCACGATGATGGTCGGACGATCCCTTGAGCAGCAGTATCCGAAAGAGCGGATACCGGCTGCAGAAGTTGCCCTGAAAGTCAATAATCTTTCCTGTGCTAAAACCGGAGTGAAGGATATCTCCTTCGAGATCCGCAAAGGTGAAGTGGTCGGTTTTGCCGGTCTGATGGGTGCGGGGAGAACCGAGGTGATGCGGACCGTGTTCGGAGCAGATGCCAAAGACTCGGGAGAGATTTTTATCCACGGGAAAAAGGTGGAGATTTCCCGTCCCCGGGATGCCATCAGAAGCAGGATCGGGTTGCTGACTGAAGATCGAAAGAGTCAGGGTTTGAATCTGAAAATGGGAATTCATCAGAATATTTCATTACCGAGTATGGATTCACTGAGGGGTCGATTCGGTTTGAATTTGAAGAAAGAAAAGAAGATTGCCGGTGAACAGATCAATAATTTATCGATTAAAACACCATCGCTGATACAGAAAGCAAAATATTTAAGTGGTGGCAATCAACAGAAAGTGGTTCTTGCAAAATGGCTGGTTTGTGATTCCGATATTGTGATTTTCGACGAACCGACACGTGGAATCGATGTCGGGGCGAAGGTGGAAATCTATAAAGTGATGAATACTCTGGCCAAACGGGGAGCTGCAATCATCATGGTGTCTTCGGAACTCCCTGAAATCCTCGGCATGAGTGACAGGATATATGTCATGCATGAAGGGCACATTACTGGAGAACTCAATTATCGTGAAGCAACACAAGAGAAGATTATGTCATTGGCTGCGGGGGGGAGGTAGATCATGTTAGCAGAAATAAGACAGGCAAGATTTGTGGAAATTATTCAGAGAAATGCGCGGGACTTTGCTACTTTGGGAGCACTGGTGGCAATGGGATTGATCATCACCATTATTGAACCGGTATTCTTGAGTCCGGCAAATCTCATCAATGTGATTAATCAGTCAGCAGTCAATGCAATCATAGCCATCGGCATGACGTTCGTCATTCTGAGTGCCGGTATTGATCTTTCGGTAGGATCGGTTCTGGCATTTTCGGGTGTGGTGATGGGAAGTATCGCAAAACTCGGTGAGAGCGGCATTCTCTCCCCGAATATTGCCATCATGCTGGGAATAGCTGCTGGATTATTAGCCGGCATTCTCTGTGGTCTGGTAAATGGCGGCTTTGTGGTTTTCGGCGAGATGCATCCATTCGTTTCCACTTTGGGTATGATGAGTATCGCCCGTGGATTGGCCCTGGTGTGGACCGGCGGTCGACCGGTCTTCGGATTTGAACCGGCTTTCAGGTTCTTCGGCGCAGGGTATATCGGTCCATTCCCCACGCAGGTTGTTCTCTGTATCGTGCTGTATGCAGTCGCCTGGTGGATTCTCAAATACACAAAACTGGGTCGTTATGCATATGCGATTGGAGGAAACGAAGAGGCAACACGACTTTCCGGTATCAATATCGGGAAGATGAAATTGGCATTTTATGCAATCAATGGGCTTACAGCGGCAATTGCTGCATTGGTGCTCACGGCAAGACTCGATTCTGCTGCCCCGATCGCAGGGCTTGGGTTTGAGCTGGATGCGATTGCTGCGGTCACTATCGGTGGAACCAGTCAGCGCGGTGGTGAAGGGAAAATCATCGGCTCGCTGATTGGAGCTCTGATCATCAGTGTGCTCCGTAATGGACTGAATCTGATGGATGTCTCCTCATATATTCAGCAGATTGCCATCGGTTTTGTCATCATCTTCGCCGTATTGCTCGATATGAAAACGAAGAGAAAATAATTTCACGGCATAGAGAAACGAAAGAGAAAAATTCAGGAGATTATCATGGGAAAACAGATCGCAGTAGGCATTATCGGAGCGGGTAGAATCGGGATGACACATGCAAAGAGCATTGCATACGAAATACCGGGAGCATATATCAAGATCGTTGCAGATCCGTACATCACCGAAGAGAGTACGTTACTGATGAACAAGCTCGGTGTACAGCACGTCACGAAAGATTATCGGGAGATTATTCAGGATCCTGACATTCAGGCAGTGATTATCTGCTCCTCGACGGCAACGCATGCACCGATTTCCCAGGAAGCGGCATTGGCGGGAAAACACATATTCTGTGAAAAGCCGATTGATCTCGATATTGCAAAGATCGTTGATACATTACAGGTAGTACAGAAAGCAAAGGTAAAATTCCAAGTCGGTTTCAACCGGAGGTTTGATCATAATTTCTACGCACTGAAAAAACGGATAACCGAGCAGCAGATCGGCAATATTCATATGGTCAATATTACTTCCCGGGATCCCGCTCCACCGCCGATTTCCTATATCGAAGTTTCTGGCGGCATTTATACCGATATGATGGTGCATGATTTTGATATGGCAAGATTCCTGGTGGACAGTGAAGTGGAAGAGGTCTATGCGGCTGCTTCAGTCAAGATAGATCCCCGTATCGGTGAAGCGGGAGATTACGATACTGCCACAGCAACACTGAAGTTCAAAAATGGAGTGATTGCCATGATCAACAACAGCAGGCAGGCTGTGTATGGATACGATCAGCGGGTGGAAGTGTTTGGAGAGAAGGGGGCCGTCTCCATCCAGAACGACACTCCGGCAACCACGGTGTTATCCAATGCAGATGGTGTTATTTCCGAGAAGCCGAAATATTTCTTCCTTGAACGCTATATGGATGCTTTTACCGAGGAGAAACGGCAGTTCTTCGCCGCTATTGAAGAAGGTACAGAAGTGCCAGTCGGTGGGTTGGATGGTCTGTATTCGGTAGTAATTGCAGCTGCGGCAAATCTCTCTGTGAAGGAAAATCGTCCGGTGAAAATTGATGAGATTTTTGATTTTTCCACCATCAGTGATTCGAAGTAGATGGCATATCGGGAGATGCTCTTGCAGAAAGTGATTTAGCAAACGTATGCTATTTACAGGCTTGGAATCTCCCGAAGTTTCCCAAATTGCATAAAAAGTGATTCGATCGGGATAGGGAAATAATCATTTACAAAAAAGTGGTGAAAAGAGCCCTTCAGGACTTTGACAAGCAGGATAAACATTGGTAGTATGCAACCAAGAAAACGTTTGCATAAAACGTTTGTCATTCATGAACAGTAAGGAGATGTAAACATGGATTTAGAAGCACAGTGCAAAATTCGAAACAGTAATGGCTTTGAACATGGATATACCGAGATAGTTTCACGCGAGTCGAATCCTGAGATGCTGATGACTTTTGGAGTGCTGCAGCTGGACCAGGATGAAGCATTTACCAATGAAGAGCAGCTTGAAAGAATTTTCCTGTTGATGCAGGGGAAAGTAGAGCTGGCTTGGGATGATCAATCTGCAGTGGTAGAGCGAAATTCCCTCTTTGATGATGATCCGTGGACATTGCATGTACCGCAGGGTGTTTCCGTTTCCATCACCTGCCGATCTGCATCGTGTGCGTTTACCGTGCATAAGACCGAAAATGAGAAATCATTTGCTTCTCACCTGTATGGACCCGATGAGTTGGTGAAGGAACTGAGAGGTAAAGGAACGATGAATGAGACCGGTACCCGCCTGGTGCGCACCATTATGGATAAAAGCATCTCAGCGGATGCCAACTTCATGATCGGAGAAGATGTGCAGTACCCGGGCAAGTGGGCGGGCTTTCCCTCCCATTCACATGATCAGCCGGAAATCTATTACTATCGATTCCTCCCCGAAGAGGGGTTCGGTCTGTTGCGATTAGGTGATCAGGGGGTTTGCCTTGAAGAAAATGATACCGTGATCATTCCGGCAAATCTTGTACACCCGCAGGTTGCAGCGCCCGGATATGCGATGTATTTCCTGTGGGTCATTCGTCATCTTGAAGATAACCCGTACCTCGGACCCGATTTTGAAGAGAAGCACCTATGGGCAGGTGAAGCAGATGCAAAAATCTGGCCTGAACGATAATTGCTCGATTTTATACAATAGGAGAAACTATGAAGACAGTAAGATTAACCATGGCTCAGGCACTGGTTCGGTTTTTAGATAATCAGTATGTGTCACGCGATGGTGTCGAAGAGAAATTCTTCGGAGGGGTCATCGGGATTTTTGGACACGGGATTGTCGTCGGTCTTGGAGAAGCGTTGGAGGCAAAGGATCATTCCCTCCGTTTCATCCAGGGAAAGAGTGAGCAGGGAATGGCCCATATCGCTATGGGGTATGCCAAGCAGAAAAAACGCAGAAAGGCGATGGCGGTGGCAAGTTCTATCGGACCGGGTGCGTTGAATATGGTTACCGCAGCAGGAACGGCCACAGCAAACCGTATTCCCGTGTTGTTCCTGCCTGCCGATGCCTATGGTTCCCGGCAGCCCGATCCGGTACTTCAGCAGATTGAACAGAGTTACGATCACAACATATCTGCCAATGATGCGTTCAAACCGGTCAGCAAATACTGGGATCGTATCGTACGCCCGGAGCAGTTGATGACTGCCATGATTCACGCCATGAGGACACTCACCAGCGATGCAGATACCGGAGCTGTGACGATCTGTCTTCCTCAGGATGTACAGGGTGAAGTGTATGATTACCCGGTCGACTTCCTGGAAAAACGGGTTCACTATATACAGCGAAGGTCTCTTGATACCGATTCCCTGAAACGCCTTGCCAAGATGATTGCGAAAGCGAAAAAACCCTTTCTTATCTGTGGCGGTGGCGTGAAGTATGCAGAAGCTCAACAGGAGCTGGATGCATTCTGTACTACCTTCTCCATCCCCTTTGGGGAAACGCAGGCGGGAAAGAGTACCTTACCCTCGGATCATCCGATGAATCTCGGTGGTGCAGGAGTTACCGGAACCTACAGCGCTAACCATATTGCCAAAGATGCCGATCTCATTATCGGGGTGGGTACGCGATTGAATGATTTCTGTACGTCATCAAAACTTGCCTATACCTATGATGCACAGCTGGTATCGATCAATGTGAACGATATGGATGCGTATAAAATGAATGGGCAGCCGTTCTTTGCCGATGCAAAATTGGCATTGCAGCAGTTGCGCACTGAGTTGGAACACCTGCAGTACCGCAGTGCCTACGATCAGGAAATTGTTGAAGCGAAGGCCAAGTGGGCTCGTGAACTGGATGAACTGTTTGCCGCACAGCATCCCGATGGTCTGGCGCAGACTCGGGTATTGGGTATGCTCAATCGTGAACTGGTCGAAAAAGATGCGATTGTGGTGACCGCTTCGGGCAGTCTCCCGAGTGACTGTCAGCGGGTATGGAACACCGAAGTGCACAACACCTATCATGCAGAGTACGCATTCTCCTGTATGGGCTATGAAGTGGCAGGAGCGATCGGGGCTAAGCTTGCTGAACCCGATAAGGAAGTATATGCAATAGTCGGTGATGGCGGGTTCCTCATGCTCCATACCGAGCTGGTTACCGCGTTGCAGGAAGGTATTTCGATCCATATCCTTCTGCTGGACAACAGTGGTTTTCAGTGTATTCACAACCTGCAGCGCAGTCAGGGGATTCCCAGTTTCGCCAATGAATTCCGCTATCGTGATGAGCAGACCGGTCGACTTACCGGAGATTGCCTGTGTATTGATTACGCTGCGTTGATAAAAGCATACGGTGGAAGAGGTTTTGCCGTGAGCAATGAAGCACAATTGCGTGAGGCTTTTGCTCATCTGCCGGCCGAGCATACGGTTGACCTTGTCGATATCAAGGTGGTGCCGGGGACGATGACCGAAGGGTATGAAGCCTGGTGGCGGGTTGGAACTGCTCAGGTATCAGCCCATGATTCGGTTGTACAAGCTGCAGAAAAGATTCGTGAACAGGCCAGTAAGGCCCGACAGTACTAATGTGGTGAAGGAGATACCAAATGATTGATCGAAGCAAGATTAAATTAGCATGTGCGCCAATTAACTGGACTAATGATGATGCACCCGAACTGGGTGGGGAACTGACTTATCAGCAGTGCCTCAGTGAAATGGCTCTTGCCGGATTTCAGGGAAGTGAAATCGGAAATAAATATCCTGGTGATGTAGCGGTGCTCAAACATGCACTGGCTATCCGTGATCTACAGATCTGTAACCAGTGGTTCAGCTGTTTTTTCACCACACGTCCTGCCGAATACACCATTGAGCAGTTTGTTAAAACACGTGACTTTTTGCATGCACTTGGAGTAAAGGTTATCGGGGTATGCGAAGTTGGATTGAGTGTACAGGGTGATCTTTCTGCTCCGCTGTATGAAAATACTCCGACGCTCAGCGATCAGGATTTCAAGAAGATCGCAGCAGGTGTCGAACAGTTAGGACGACTTGCACAGGAAAAGGGGATGACAGTTGCTTATCATCATCACATGGGTACTGGAATTCAAACCCTTGAGCAGTACAGCCGTTTGATGGATATGACGGATCCTAAACTCGTGAAGGCTCTTCTCGATACTGGGCACCTTTCATACGCAGGAGAAAATGCTGTCGAAGGGTTCAAGCGATTTATTGATCGTACTGCTCACATTCATGTGAAGGATGTAAGACGCGCCGTGTGGGAACAGGTTGGGCCGAAGCGGATGAGCTATGTTGGTTCAGTCATCGAAGGTGTGTTCACCGTCCCTGGTGATGGCGATATGGTCGACTGGGATGGTGTGTTTAATGTGATCAAATCTAGTGATTATGCTGGCTGGATCGTCGTTGAAGCAGAGCAGGATCCCCATATCTATGACCCGCTCGAGTATGCTCAGAAAGCGCGTGCCTTCATCAGAGAGAAATTGGGAGTTTAATCCCGCCAAGGAGTCAACTATGAAGTATGGATTACATGGATTGCTCGTGCGATATTCAAATGTTGCCACAGATATCAAGATTGCTGCACAGACTGGATATGATGCGGTGGAACTACACACCGATAAGCTTGACCGCTATCTGGCTGCCGGCTTTACCGGTAAGGATATCAAAGAGATCCTGGATCGGCACGAGATGCAGGTAAGCTGCATCGATATTATCGGTGATGTGGAAACACAGGATCCCCAGAAGTTTTCCCAGGTGATGGATAAAGCCCGACTACTTGTCGATACGGCAGTTGAAATTGGTTGTGATACGATACAGCTCAATGCGTTCAGTGAACTTGATGGGCGATCTGAACAGGAAAATATCGATCTGACCGCGGCGAATATTAAGCAAATTTGTGCACTGGGAAAAGATCGGGGTATCCGGTTCCAATATGAAGGAGCCGCCTGGACCCCGATTCATACGGTAGATCAGTGTGAAGCTCTTGTTGATGCGGTGGATATGGATAATTTCGGACTGGTCATCGATTTCTGGCACTTTTGGGCCAGCAGAGGGGGAGACCCTGATCGGATTAGTAAGATCGATAACAAGCGAATCTTCGGAGTGCATGTAGCTGATGGTTTTCGTCCAGAACTAGGACAGCCCTGGGTGGATGAAACCTTGTTACGTGGAGCGCTCCCTGGTGATGGTGAGCTTCCTCTCAAAGATTATATCGAAGCGGTACAGGCAACCGGGTATGATGGGTATTGTTCGGGTGAAATACTTTGCCACAAACTGTGGGAAGCCGATCTCTTTGATATTGCTGCTGATACCCTGAAACGATTAAAACAATTGTTATAACGCAAAGGAACTTATGATGCATACGATGGTACGACCCCTCCGTTGGGCAATGATCGGCGGAGGGCAGGGAAGCCAGATTGGGTACATTCATCGCAGTGCCGCTGCACGAGATGGTATGTTTTCTCTTACCGCAGGAGCTTTTGATATAGATCCACAGCGATCAAAAGAGTTTGGGATTTCTCTCGGACTCGATTCTGATCGGTGCTACGGTACCTATCAGGAGATGTTTGCTGCAGAGGCTCTGCGCGAGGATGGTATTGAGGTGGTATCGATTGCCACCCCGAACCGGTTTCACTACGAAATGAGCAAAGCGGCTCTGGAAGCAGATCTCCATGTGATCTGTGAAAAACCGCTTACCTTTACCGTAAAAGAAGCAGAGGAACTGCGTGATCTTGCACAGAAGAAACACCGGATCATCGGGGTGATGTATGGGTACTCTGGGTACCAGATGATCCATCAGGCACGCGCCATGATCGCTCGAGGTGACATTGGAGATGTGCGCATTGTATCGATGCAGTTTGCCCACGGATGGCACTCCGAGGAGGTCGAAGCGCATGATCCGGGTACGAAATGGCGGGTGACTCCGGAGGTAGCCGGTCCTACCTATGTTCTTGGCGATATTGCGACCCACGTACTGTACCTCGCACAGTTGATGGTACCCGGATTCTCGATCGAAAAACTGATGTGTTCCCGGCAGAGTTTCATCCCCAGCAGAGCACCGCTGGAAGATAATGCATTTGTCCTGATGCAGCTTGCACACGGGGCTGTTGCTCAGCTGTGGGCTTCTGCCGTGAATGCCGGAGCAATCCATAATCAGAAGATTCGTATCGTAGGAAGCAAGGCAAGCCTGGAGTGGTGGGATGAACATCCGAATCAGCTTTCGTATGAAGTGCAGGGCAAACCGAAACAATTACTTGACCGGGGAGCTCCCTATCTTGAGCCGGAAGCACTCTCGATGGACCGCATCGGCAGCGGCCATGCCGAGGGGTTGTTCGAATCCTGGGCGAATATCTACCATCAGTTTGCACGAGTGATGCATGCAGCAGATCACCAGGATACGAAGATGCTGGATACGATCATCTACCCCGATATCGAATCGGGTGTTGACGGGGTACGGTTCATTGAAAACTGTGTCCGCTCTTCAGACAACGGTGCTTCATGGGTCGATTATACATGATATTGTGCTGAGATATGGTCATTAATCGGAAAAACGGATACAAAGAGGTATGACCAATTCAATTGCCGGTATACTCACCATTGTTATCTACTTTGCCTTAGGGAAGGTGCTTGCCTACGCAGGAATACTGCAGCATCGGGAGATTGCAGCAATCAAGAAGATAGTGCTCACGATTGCACTTCCTCCGATGCTTTTTCTCTCATTTTCGCAGCTCGAGCTTGAGTTGAGTCATATTCCGGTGACTTTGGCGGTTTTCTCACTCAATGCCGTGCTCTTTTTCATCGGGGTGCTGATCTTTCGGATCAAGGGAAAACCTGCCCGGTTAGTACCCCTGATCATGTGTTCGATGAACTTCTCTCTGGTGGGTATTCCCCTCTTTGTATCGCTGTTTTCGATGGAGCATCTCCACCATTATGTGATTCTCGGCGTCGGGCATGAACTGTTTTTCTGGTTTGCCTTTTACTCGCTGTTCTCACATATCCTCGTGAAGGAGAAAACCGGATACAGTCCTGCTGCTGCGATTATACGTTCTCCGATTGCCTGGGGTATTCTGTTAGGGTGTATTGCCAGCATCGCAGGGGTTAATCTCTCGCAGGGTACCACTGCCATCACCATGGGAATTTTCAAAGCACTCGAAGGACTCAGTGCTCTCGCCGGTCCGCTCATTCTGATTTATATCGGGACGTTGTTTTCCGTGGAAAAAACGGTGATGAAACAAAGTCTTCAGCTCATCGCTGTTCGCCTTGTCGGTATGTTCTCCTTAGGATATCTGCTCAAATTCCTCGTTGTTGACCATTTCATCCCCGCTTCGGTCTATGCCGATGCTTCCTGGTTTCTCCTGATGAGTCTTCCTCCCGTCTTTGCTCTGCCGATGATCGCAGCCGATTATCTTGATGATCGGGAGAATAATGTACTGAGCAATATGATTGTACTGCAGGTACCGCTCACTGCGGTGATGTTTTTCACCTATCGGCTGCTCATGAACTGACCGGATTTTTCAGCACGACAACGGAAGAGGATATCAGATCCTGTACTCCCTGATGCTTTTCGGTCCACCATGCGCTGATATACGCAGCTCCAAGCGTGCAGGTACAGACAAACAATCCGATGCACCGAAGTAGTGAACGACCATAGGGTAACCGATCTCCCGCAGGAGTTCGTACACGGATGCCTGCCAGATAGCATCCGAGGGTTGCCGATGTCGTGCTGAACAGGATGCTCAGATACAGGGTGCGAACCACCATCCAGATGATCAATACCGGAGCGCTGTAGCCAAGCAGATAGATACCGCTGGCTTCACTGAACAATCCCTGCATGTACCAGATGAGGATGGGGAGCATCAGTGCGGTGGTGATCACATGATCGGTAAGATAAGCGATCAGTCGTCTGCCTGTCATGAATCAAAGCATGACAGGCCCGTGTGCTCCTGTCAACGTTCTACCGTGTTGTCAATCTTGAAATGGTGTACCCGCATGCTCGGTTTGGAGGTGAAAACACCATCACCGGTAATCAGTGGCCAGGTGTATCCGTCATCATCATACACCACCCCGATGAAATCACCTTCGGGAAGATTGATCTTGTAGAAACCGTTACTGTTTGTCGCCGTGTACAGCACTTCTCCCTGCACCGAGAGGCCGCTTGCGGTCTCCTTTACCGGATAAAAAGCGATATAGGCAGGGTAGGCCTCTTTGTTGAAAATGTTCTTCAGATAGACACTTCCACCGAAAGTACCCATCCGCTGGTACTCTGCAAAAACGTTGTGCACTGACGCGATTGCCGTTGGTGTCGAGGTAGGTGTTACTGATGGTTGCGGCTGAGGTTGCGGTTGGGGTTGGGGTGAAACTGCTGTCTGGACAATGTTGGGCTGAGTTGCCAGGATGGTCACTTCATAATCACTGAGCGCTCGATTCCAGATGAACAGGCTGTCCAGCGAGATGTCGGCATGATAAGCCTTGGTGTGATTCAGATTGTGTACTCCAATGAAAATTCCCTTGTTTGACCATTCGGGAATTGTCCAGACATAATCGCGAACGAGTACGATATTTCCATCAAGGTAGAGTTTCATCATCAGGCCATTGTAACTTGCCGTGATGGTATGCCACTGGCCAAGGGTGGGGGCGACTGAGCTTTGCACCAGATTCTTTATCGGTCCGACGCCCATACTCAGTCGATGTTTTGATGTGGCATAGTTATAATCACCGGTGAGCTGCAACCTCATGATGTAACTCCGGTTGCTGTAGGGTGTGTCGGTGGGATATTCAATAATGTACTGGTTGTCTGCAAGAGTGCCGTTATTAGCCCACGAGTGAAATTTGATGCGCATGGAGACGGTATAGCCTTGCGAGAAGTCCATATCACGGGTATTTGCTATGGTGGCATACTGGCCTTCTTCAGCGATTAAACGGAGATCGTTACCCCATTGGGATGCTCCTTCAAACAGTTGCATGTGCTGTTTTTCGGTGATGTCAAACGGCCCTTCATATAAGGCCAGGACATCACTGGGCAAGGTCCAACTCATTGGTGTATCGGATGGGGCGGAAGAGGAAAGCGGTCCCTGTAGGACGGTGAAACTACTTGGCCAGCTGCCGTAATCGAGTGTCGTTACCCCGTTTGCTGTCGTTCCGGAGAATCGATCCTGTCCTGCAGTTATTTCGATGACTACCCGTCCTCCCTGTGCAAAGGAGGCGAGGCCTGCATGAACGGCGGCACTGAGAATGCTTGAATCATCAGTGTAAGTTCCCGTGCCCCAAACGGAATACGGTTGCCCACCGGGAGGGAAGGTGAATGCAATACGTTTTCCGGTCATACCACGCCATGCGATCGCCGTTTGCAGCACATCTGGTTGCGATACTTCGATATCGGCAGGCATAGCTGTCTGCATGGGCGGATCCTCTTTCCATGCGGAGAAATTATCGAAGGCGGCTCGCACATTCTGTTGTGTGTAGAACCCATAGCCGCCGGTGGAAAATGAGGTATCCTGATGGCTCGATACATTGACGTTGTTTACATAGTAATCGATCTGTGATCCATTGAATTTGACTCTGAGGGTGTTTCTTCCATTCACGTTAATTGCTTGATGGCGGGTCCACGGACTGAAGATGACCGGCTGGTTGTTCACAGCCTTACCGGTAATGTAGTATCCTTGGGCAGCAATCCAGAA